>Ga0316206_1000335_pt1 | contig 72799 bp, 66 predicted proteins | sample 6monthpyrite_MG_FD_204942 | JGI IMG/M metagenome (GOLD analysis project Ga0316206, IMG submission 204942) | Microbial mat bacterial communities from mineral coupon in-situ incubated in ocean water Damariscotta River, Maine, United States -... | ecosystem: Environmental > Aquatic > Marine >...
AATTCCGCAATATAGTTTCATTATGAGTTCCTCTTTTAGGTTTCGTTTGGCTTCGAAACTTAACGATATAACCTATTGGAGGAACTCGCTAGATGATTATCAGGTCTTTGATATAAGCGCCACATTCAATCTGCAAGTGAAACAAGAGTATATCCATATAAAATTCTAGAAACTTGCATTATATGGAAGTTTCTGTAAATTAGTGATATGACGCCATTAACAGAACTCATTATTAAATCAGGCGACGAACATCGTGTTTTGTCTTCAAGGCAATTAGAGCGCTTGTTGGGGGGCAGTGATGCACGCCGTTATGGCATGGTTAACCGTGCGCTTAAAGCGGGTGAACTACTCAAAGTACGGCGAGGTTTGTATGTGTTGTCACGTGACAACCGCAGAACATCTGTTCAGCCCTTTGCGTTAGCGCAGCAAATGGTGCCTGGTAGTTATATTTCAGTAGAGACGGCGTTGAGTTTTCATGGCTGGATTCCCGAGGCTGTGCATGTCATCGCTAGCTTGACCTGTGGTGGTAAGTCGTTGGCATTCTCTCATGATGTATTGGGGCAATTTACTTTTCGTAGCATCGCGACTAATCCTGGCTATTTCCTTCAAGCGGTTACGCGTCATGAATTGCAGCAGCAGGTGGCGCTTGTGGCTGAGCCTATGCGTGCGTTGATTGATCTGGTGAATTTGCGCAAACTGCCATGGCAGGGGCTGGGGTATTTGTTAGATGGGCTAAGGGTTGATGAGCAGTTATTAAGGTCAGTAGCTGTTTCAGATATTAAAAAGCTATTAGCTATTTATAAAGGTGAGCGTGAAAAAAACTTTATTAAAGAACTGTTGAGGTCGCTGGCTTTATAAGCCGGGGTTTATAAAGTAGGGGTTATGATTGATTTAATTCAAAAACGTTTAGCAGAATATAAAGCGGCGGGGCCGGTTGAAGAGGAGAATGCGCTCAAGGAAATCATTCAGGAAATTATGCTGTTCTCTTTGTGGCAGGCGGGTTTTTTTGAGGTTGCTGCATTTCAGGGGGGGACCAGTTTACGGATTTTACATGGCTTACCGCGCTTTTCAGAAGATATGGATTTTATTTTATTAAAACCTGATGCTGTGTTTTCGTGGCAGCCTTATCTAGATAACCTTACTGTGACGTGTAAAGAATTTGGAATTGAACCTGAGACGCTGAATAAGGCGCGAATGGATCAGCGTATTAAAAAGGCGATGATTAAAGATACTTCAATTGTAAATCAGTTAAACATGAGTTTTATGGATGACTTAAATGGGCGTAAGTTAACAATCAAATTAGAAATAGATTGTAATCCACCAGACGGTTCTGGCTTTGATTATTCTTATCTCGATTTTCCAGTAGATTTTGAGGTGTGTCATCAGGATGTTAGTAGTAATTTTGCATTAAAAACCCATGCTCTACTGTGTAGGAAATATCTGAAAGGTCGAGATTGGTATGACTTTGGTTGGTATATTGCCCAGGGTGTTACCCCAAATTTATTATTGTTACAAAATGCGCTGATTCAATATGGGCCGTGGCAAGGCGAGGATCTTATTATTGATCAGGATTGGTTAGTGAGTGCTTTGGATGAAAAAATTAATTCAATTGACTGGAAAGCAGCAGCTGATGATGTTGAGCGGTTTATGAAGCCGGTAGAGCGGAAAAGTTTATCACTGTGGAGTGAACGATTTTTTATGAGTAAGCTGAAGAAAATGTATTAAATAAATACCTAAAGGAAGCAGGTTTGTTAAATAAGCTATAAATCAATGGGGATGAAGAATGAGTAATAACTGTGCTATTTATTATATTTTTACTTTTTGTTTTTCAGATAAGTGCTAATGTTGCTAGCAAGTTAGTGTAGGTAAAATAGACTTCGTTTATAATCTTTCCCAAACAAATTCCAGAATAAATCATTTCAAAAAGGAAGTTAGTCAGTGGTCACAATCGCGATACTTTTAAGTGGATTCTCAATATTTAGTGCCCTCATTTTAGCTTGTTCACATTTCAGCTCTATAAATTACCCGGAACAAACTCAATCTCGTTATATGGGCGTTGTGCTGGTTTTAACACTGGCTAGTTTACAGTTGATTCATTTTATCTATTTACAGCTGGATCTTTTCTTCGTCCACAGTGGCGTGTATCAGATATTATTATTTGCCGTAGCACCTGCATTTTATTTATTCAGTAAACCGTTATTGAAAGGTGCTGAGCATTTTCAACTATTACAATTAATTCATGCATTGCCGATGATAGCAGCTTACTGGTTGCCCACATCGATTGCTTTACCAATAGCATTTATATTCGGTGCAGCTTATTTATTATGGTTGTCTCTCAGTCTTTACGCTTTGCGAGAACAGCGCAGTCGTTTTTATCTGGAATTAAGCATGCTGGGTACGGCGTTTATGATCGCACTAGCGGTTTTAATTATGGGCTTGAGTTTACCGAATCTAAATGAAAAATTATTTTTCAGTTTGTATGCAAGCGCCATAGGCGGTGCATTTATTCTGATCAATCTGGCGATTAACCTGTCTCCCAGATTGCCAATCAAAATCACGGAAGCGGCTACTGAAACCTATGCCACCACGACACTTTCTAATGTGGATTGTAATGTTGCCCTGCATAAACTCGCTTGTTTGATGGCAGTTGACAGGATTTATGAGAACAATGAACTTGATCTGCAAACACTGGCTAGTCAAATCGACTTATCCAGCCATCAATTATCTGAACTGATTAACACTCGATTAGGAAAAGGTTTTTCCCGTTATATGCGGGAGCAGAGAGTGGATGCAGCTAAAAGCATGTTACTGGCTGAACCCTCGGCGTCAGTATTATCGGTCGGGTTGAGCGTGGGGTTTACATCGCAATCAAACTTTTACGATGCCTTTCGTGAAATTACGGACATGACTCCCGGTAAATTCCGCAAGATTGGATCTATCGCTACGCCGGAATGATCTTTTCCGGAGTGATTTTTCCTCAAATGATTTTTCTCAGAATGATTTTTCTCAGAATGATTTTTCTCAGAATGATTTTTCTCAGAATGATCTTTCCCAAATGATCATTCCAAAATGATCATATAGGGACAGAAACAATGTCATTAAGTTAAGGATAATCACTCTAGAGGTGCGACTTCAGTTGCGCATTAACTAGCTGATTTCATAGTCACTTTATTTGCGCGGCTAAAGCCGCACCTCCCCCCAATTGATCATACCCAAAATGATCATTTCCCAAATGATAATTCTCCAAATGATAATTCCCCAAATGATAATTCCCCAAATGATAATTCAGGTGCAGAAATTGTCTTCTGTTTTATCAATCCGGAAGTTCTATCGTGAGCCAAACCTTATGCTGAGACTACAAACTCACTTAAGGAATCCACATCATGAGCAATATAAATCTACTACTTATAGAAACCGTTATCAGCCTGCTTGCTAGTATCACTATTATGCTTCTGATATCACAACCCCTTAAAGCGGCATTAATTGATTTGTGCCCGACTGAAAAGCAGGCCAATTTCTGGCTTGCCTACACTCGTACCATGCTGTTGATTTCACCTCTTTTGCTGGTTTTATTGGTAAACAGTACGCATAAAGGTGACACCTTTAGTGATTTGCGTTCGGCCCTTATTGCCGCGCTTGCGGGTCTTTTGATAGGCCTGATGGTAATAGGACGAAAAATGTACATTCCCGTTGATCGTCAGGTTTCACATTCAAGTGAGGGTGATAAAGAATGAATATTCTACTGACTGGAGCGAGTGGCTTTATTGGCCGGCATATTTCAGAAGCTTTGTTCGCAAGTGGTCACAAAGTGAAAGCGGTTACCCGAAGCAATGGCTATGATTTTAATCAGTTGTTAACAAAGGAGGCCTGGTTGCCTTTGTTAAAAGACATCGATGTCGTGATTAATTGCGTTGGCATCATCGCTGAAAGTCGAAATCAAAAATTCAAAACGCTGCATTATCAGGCACCCACTGCTTTATTTTGTGCGTGTGCTGAGAGCAATACTAAGAGGGTAATACAAATATCTGCATTGGGTGCAGATGAGCATGCTTTTACGCCATACCAAATAACTAAAAAAGAGGCTGATGATGTGTTGAGGTCATTGCCTGTTAACGGGTTTGTCTTGCGACCTTCGTTAGTTTACGGGCGAGGTGGTAAGAGTATGCAGATGTTTGAGGATTTAGCGTCATTACCTGTATTGCCATTAATTGATGGTGGTGAGCAAATAATTCAGCCAGTTCATATCAGTGATCTGACCGATACTGTTTTAAAGTGCTTAACAAGTTCAGAAACCAATATCACACTTGATATTGTTGGCGCACATGCCACTTCATTAAAAGAATGGTTACAGTTGATGCGCACTTCTAAGGGTAAGCATCGAGCAGCTGTTATCTCAATCCCATTTACGATAAGTATGGTTATCGCCAATTTCGTAAAATTCATCGTTCCGCTTATCAGCCCAGATAATTTGCGCATGTTACAAAAAGGAAATGTTGCAGATGTAAATCCGCTTGCGAAATTTGTCGGTCGTATGCCATTAGATCTTAAAACGGGCTGGGGTAAGTTATGAGTTTTCTGGCATTGAAATATTTTCACATTCTAAGCATGGTGTTGTTATTTGGAACAGGACTCGGCAGCGCATTTTACAAATGGATGGCTGATCGTAGCCGAAACCTGGAGCACATGGCTATGACTAACCGTAATGTCGTGTTAGCTGACTGGATATTTACTACACCTACGGTGATATTTCAGCCTGTTAGTGGAATCTGGCTAGCCTATCTTGCGGGTATACCTCTCACTACAAACTGGTTGTTAATCAGTCTGGCGCTTTATGTATCGGCCGGTATCTGCTGGGTTCCGGTCGTATGGCTTCAAATCCGCATGAGTCGGTTAGCGGATGAAGCGTTAGAACAGCAGTCTTCATTGAGTGATGATTACTGGAGGTACGCCAGATTATGGTTCTGGTTAGGTGTGCCAGCTTTTGTATCAATGGTACTCGTTGTTTTTTTAATGGTATTTAAGGGCATCTCTATTCACTCATGAATAAACATCTTGAGTCCAAATTGTTCCAGCTCTTCGTTGCAAACCTTCGCAATAGCTCGCTCACGTGCCGATGTTTACTAAAAGCGGGCGCCTTGATCTGAAAAAATTTGAACCTCAATCTGAATATCCAGAGTTAATAGAGGTGCCCTTAAATCTATTTAAGGTAATAAATATGAACAGTAAATCACTTATGCAAATTGCGCTGGGAGATCAATGGCAGCAATTACCACCTGCACTGCAAGCGCACTACCAATCTAATGATAACTCAGACATTGGACAGATGGATATTGAGTATCCGCTCTACATGCAGCCATATTTAACACTATTACGTTTATTTGGAGTATTGATTAACCGGCGAGGAAAAAACATCCCTACAACGGTTGAGAAGTATATGAAAGGTGATATTCAATACTGGAAACGGTCCCTGCGTTTTTCACAGGATAAAATAATCCTGTTTAACAGTTTCTGGGTTCATGATGGTAATAATGAATTAATCGAATATGTAAATCCATTTCTTGGTTTGCGTATGCGTGTTCATATTGAAAATGAAGAGCTTCACTACGAGGGGCGTAACTTTGTCGTTAAACTCGGAACGTTCTTGCTACCCATACCTGAGTGGTTAGTGCTTGGGCATACAACCATCGTTGAAACGGCGATCACTGATAGTGAGTTTAAAATGGACTTCAAACTGAAACATCCGATACTGGGTACTCTATTTCGTTATACAGGAGAATTTAAAAATATTTCATAATTTTTAGGGTTACTTTATTTTCAATATTTATTCATAAGTGTTAATTAAATAATCAGGGAGCTTACTAATCTGTAAAATAAATTTATAACACCAGAAGAAGCGGGGTCATAAATACCTGCCATACGGTTTGCATTAGGGCGAAACCATGCCTTACCAAACTGGGGTTTGGTATTCTGCCGGATAAGTACTGACATTTCATGTACATAATTTGACATTGTACATGTAGCGTGTACACTTTAATAATATGTACAAAGATACCCAGCTATTAACAAATGCATTACAGGCATTTAAAGAAATTACAGGAATGCCTGCTGAAATAACTGCAGAGGAAATAGCTGCGCCTACAGGTTTTGTAGATGCCGAAATACAATTAGGCGATATGCAGCCCTTAATTGCGGAAATTAAGAAAACACTCAGGCCTGCAAATTTAGGTGCCGCATTAGCAAATTTAAAGCGGTTTAATCGACCAGGTATTTTAATTACAGAATACATGACACCACAGATGGCAGATAACCTTAAAGAAATGGATATTCCATTTCTTGATGTTGCGGGTAATGCATATTTAAAAACACCCAATACATTTGTATATATCACGGGCAGAAAAAGGCCAAAAGAACTGACCACCCAAGGTCAAAACAGGGCATTCAGAGCTGCTGGGTTAAAGGTCATTTTTACACTACTGACATTAAAGGGACAGTTAAAAGCACCTACTCGTGAAATTGCCCACAATGCAGGTGTTGCTAATGGGACAGTAGGCAATGTGTTAAAAGATCTTGAAAAGCTTGGGTATATATATAGAAGCAAAACTAAAGGAATAGTCATTGAGAATAAAGACAGGTTGATAGATAACTGGGTAGAAGCATACCCAAGAGAATTAAGGCCACAACTTAAAGCCCAACGATTCCAGATTTTGCATCCAGACTGGTGGACAGAGTTTACCTATGATCGCTGGCAAAAAAATCAGATGTGGCTTGGTGGAGAACCTGCGACTGCATTGCTTACACAATATCTATTTCCAGAAAAAATAACCGTGTATGGGCGACCAGACTTCAAAAAACTGGCAAAGGTAGTAGAGCAGCCAGTGCGTGATGAGAGGGGTAATTTTGAGCTATTAGAGCCATTTTGGAATTTTGAGACAGAAGTGTTAAATGAGACACATCAAGTATGTCCGCCGTTATTGATATATGCTGATCTGGTAGCAACCGGTGAAGCGCGTCATTTAGATGCAGCGAATATAATCAGGGAAAAATACTTACATGGAAACGAATGAGGTAGAAGTTGATGGTGCCTTATTTGAAGTGCTTGAAACATTCTCAAAAGCAGCAGATAAGGTAAAAGCACCCTGGTTAATGATAGGTGCTACCGCCAGAATCATATTATTAGAGCAAATATATGGCTGGCCACCGGGTTTGGGTACACAAGACGTAGACTTTGCTGTACAAATTGGTGATTGGGATCACTATGGTCAGTTATGTGAACTGATCATTAAGAATGATATATTTGAAGCAGAGCGAAAGCCGACCAAAAGGTTTAGGTCGAAGCAGAACATGGTCTTCGATCTTGTACCATATGATGGAGTAGAGAACGAGAATAAGCAGGTTTTTTGGCCACCAGATAATGACGACGTAATGACCGTGCGTGGGTTTGAAAGTGCGGCGAAAGATGCAGTAAATATAATGGTTAATAAAACACTAACCGTGCCTGTGGTTAGCCCAAGAGGCTTATGTGCATTAAAGTTATTTGCCTGGCATGAACGCCATGTTCAGCATCCAGGTAGAGATGCAAAAGATATCGCTTATTTATTGAAAAATATAGAACGTCTTTACTCAGCTGAAAAACTTCATAATGAATGTCTTCATGCAGTTGAGGCAGCAGACTATCAAGTAGTCAGTGCTGGTCATTATCAACTGGGGTGTGATGTTAGTGATATGCTGTCAGATGAGGATAAATTGTTTTTAGTTGATTTTATATTAGATGAGCTAGAACAAAATGAAGACTCCACTTTATGCAGAGAGCTACATAAGTATGCAAATATGCGATCGATAAAAAAAACGAAAGAGGCCCTCAGTTATTTCTATCAGGGCTTAGAAAATCATAATGAGTAATATAATAAAAAATAAAAAATAGAAGTAGAAAATATCTGAATTCAAAAACATCCAGGAATTAGAAAAACGCTTATGGTCTGCTGCAGATGAGCTTCGCGCAAATACTGGCCTTAGTAGTCAATAATGCTCTTGCCTAGTGTTGGGCTTAATCTTTCTACGTAGTTCAGAGGTACCCTGGGTTTATTTTGTTTGTTCGTTTATTTGTGAACCAAAGCGTGCAATAAACGCTTAATAATTAGACCTCACACGCATATAACTCGCAAATCTAGGCTTGCCTTTGCTGGTTAACCCAAAGTACTTATAGGTAATGGTCGATCCAATTTTAGGTGGATTTCTACGCTCGGCATTTGAAAACCCACTGCCAATTTTAAAGCGTGTTTTATTTGGCATTTCAACTAACATTGAACCTAGCATACCTGAAAATTTTCCCTTGCCAGGAATGTATTTAATGACAATGGCTTCTGCATCATAATATTTTTTGAGTTTAAGCACATCATTACTTCGTTTGTTTTTATAGATTGATGAACCCAGGTGCAGCATTAATCCCTCGGCATTTTTTGCAACGGCATCATCAAGTTTTTTAAGCAATAAGCGATGCGATGAAATTTTTGTTTGTTTTATTAATTGAATATGTTTTTTGTTGATGTTTTTAATGATTATTTTAAGGTGTTGCAAGCGTACATCGAAACGATATGGGCTGGCGGGTAAGTCAAAAACCATGTATTTAATTTTTTCCCAATTGGTATTAATGATTTTTTGTTGTCGAATAATACCGGATAGTTCGTCAAATTTTCCTCTGTCAATCCATAGTTCACCGTCAAGTGGCGTATTGGGTAAGGCGTTGATAAACCCGTCAGGTGCATGAATAATGTTGCCCTGGCGAGTTATAAGCTGTTGGCCGTCCCAGTACGCACGTACTCCATCGTATTTTTCGCTGACCCAGTAGTTTTTAATATTAATGTCTGGAGAATAGTTATTTGCAAGTTGAAGTGCAGGAGGCGCAGCATGAACTGTGGTTATTAAGCACAGAAAAATCATAAAAAACTTCATTCGCATCTCCTTGTCGTTGTTGGTTATTAATGATTAGGTATAGTGATCCTATTTATTACAGTAGTAAGGCGATTAATGTCAAATGTTTAATTTATAATCGATATTAGAAAGTAGAGCATAGGTGCAATATTCACGGTATAAATAAAGCTGAATAAGCCAATGCTTATTCATAAACGTCTGTGTTTACCCGTTACAAGGTGTTTTGGGGGGAGTGTACTTCAAAAGTATATTTTATAATGAGTCTACTTTTCTACTGGATTATTGTTATAGTTAATGCTTATAAAAATAGATTAACGCAGAGGCTTTGGAGTCAGTATGGAAATATCAAGCATAGTAACCTGGGTTGTTGTCGGTGTGATTGTACTTTATATTATTTCGATTTTTAATACCTTAGTCGCTTTAAAAAATCGGTTTAAAAATGCTTTTTCACAAATTGAAATACAGCTGAAGCGCCGTTATGATCTTATTCCCAATTTAGTGGAAACAGCTAAAGGCTATTTAAAACATGAACGTGAAACCTTAGATGCCGTTATTCAGGCACGTAATTCTGCTTCAAATAGTTTGTCGGCGGCACAGAAAAATCCCGGTGATGCATCAAATATTCAAAACCTATCTCAGGCAGAGGGTCAGTTAGCGGGTGCGATGGGAAAGTTTAACCTGGTGGTTGAGGCTTACCCCGATTTGAAGGGGAGCCAAAATATGATGCAGTTAACCGAGGAGTTAACGAGTACTGAAAATAAAGTATCTTTTGCACGCCAGGCTTTTAATGACCAGGTAATGGAATACAATACCTATAAGCAATCATTCCCACAAAATGTTTTTGCGGGCTTCTTTGGTCACAGAATTGATGCTGCATTACTTGAGTTTGAGGACAGTCAACAAATTCAGGCTGCACCGAAAGTTTCATTTTAGTTGAGAGAATATGAATTTTTTTTCAGCTCAAGATAAAGCACGGCGTAGCACGCATTGGCTTATTTTTTTGTTTTCATTGGCTGTCGCCTGTTTAGTTCTCTTAACAAATATACTGATTCTTGTTGTATTTACCTATAGCGAAACGAGTGAGGCGGGGTCATCTGCTTTCGTTCTAGGTGAAGCCTATGATCCCGATATTGTTATTATGGTATCTGCGGGGGTTGTATTGCTGATACTGCTCGGCAGTTTATATAAAATTGCAGCTTTATCTAAAGGTGGAGCGGCGATTGCAGAGATGTTAGGTGGACAGTTGGTTCCGCAAAGTACGACAGAGCAAGATGAAAAAAAACTGCTTAATATTGTTGAGGAGATGTCTATTGCCGCAGGCATGCCTATTCCTAAAGTTTATTTACTGAATGATCTTTCCATAAATGCATTTGCGGCCGGCCTTACACATAAAAATGCAGTTATTGGTGTGACACGTGGGGCATTGAAATACCTAAGCAGAAATGAATTGCAGGGCGTTATCGCACATGAGTTTAGCCATATTTTAAATGGTGATATGCGGTTAAATTTGCGCCTTATCGGTGTGCTTCATGGAATATTATTAATTGGCATTATTGGCGAATCAATCCTGCGTTCAACTCGTCATAGTCGCAGTAGCAAAAAAGACAGTGGCGGGGCGGTTATCTTTATTGGATTTGGCTTATTCGTTATTGGTTATGCGGGGGTGTTTTTTGGAAATTGGATTAAAGCCTCAGTTAGTCGGCAGCGAGAGTTTTTAGCGGATGCATCTGCAGTTCAATTTACGCGTGATAAAGATACGATTGCAGGGGCATTAAAAAAAATTGGCGGTTTATCACATGGATCTTTATTGTCATCACCATTAGCATCTGAATACAGTCATGCATATTTTTCTAATGGAATTAATTGCTTTTTTTCAGCTATGTTTTCTACTCATCCACCGTTAAATGATCGCATTAAAAAAATTGACCCATCCTGGGATGGGCGGTTTGTTTCACCTAAGACAGTAGATGAGGTTAAACAAACGAGTGCAAAAAAGGAAGCTTCTTTAACTAAATCAGTGGCAGGTATTGATGTGGCAACGGCCGTTATTATGGCTTCTGCAGAAAGAGCCATTAATGAAATTGGTACTATCCGGCAGGAAAATATTGAATATGCTCAGCAGTTAATCGCTAATATTTCTGAGCCATTAAAAACCGCATCGCAAAATGCATATTCGGCGAGAGCATTGGTTTATGCGTTATTAATGAGAGAGAAAAAAAATACAGATGAAGTGAAGAAAATTATACATAAGTTTGCTGATATTGATGTGCCCGTGATGACGGAAGCATTATATCAGCAATGTGTAAAAATTGATGGCAGGCTGATATTACCCTTATTAGAATTGTGTGTTAATTCATTGCGCGAACTATCCAGTGCGCAATACACAATATTTAGGAATACAGTTGATGAAATAGTTCGAGAAGATAATAAAATCGATATGCATGAATGGGTTGTTCAGCGTCTTTTACTTCAGCAGCTTGATGAGCATTTTTTAATACGTAAACCGGCAAAAGAAGTGCATGCATATATTGGCGCAGTCAAAAATGAAATGGAAATTATTTTATCTTTAATCGCGCATGTTGAGCATAAAGATAAAAATGTTGCAGCACAAGCATTTAAGCATGGCATTGACGAGATGGGTGCAAAAGCGCTTACATTTGTAGCAAGAGAAGAGCTATCATTAAATAAATTAAATGCATCACTTGATGAACTTATGAGGCTTAAGCCGATTTTAAAAGAGAAAGTTTTAAAGTGTATGGTGGTTATTATTTTGTCGGATGCTAAAACGACTCGTCGAGGTATTGAGTTATTTCGAGCTATCGCAAGCAATTTAAATTGTCCGGTGCCTCCCATAAATATTGAGTGATATTGAGTGATATTGAGTGATATTGAGTGATATTGAGGGTTTATGCTCATAAATATGTTGATTTGCTGCTACTTCTCTTTTTATCTGTCAATCTATCTGTTGAGCATGACCAGAAGCTCATAATCCGATAACCAGGCCTGGGTGATTTTTGATCTAGCTGCCGGGTATTTTGCTATCTCATTTTACTGCATACAGTGAAAAATGGTCTAAACTCTAAAGATAAAAGCCGCACTCATCTTGCTGGTTTATTTAATTACAATTGAGGAGCCTGGTTGATGACTAAACTACTTGCTGTGTTGCTAACTTTACAGTTAGTTTTTGGTTGTGTGTATGCAGATAGCAGTTTGCAGGAGTATAAGCTGGGCATTTTCCCTTATCTTCCAACTGCTCGGATCTTAAAAGCCTATGCTCCCATTGCCGAAGATGTTGAAAAAACGCTAGGTGTCCCCGTAATTCTACGGACAAAAGCATCTTATGAGCACTTTCAGAAGGCGCTTTTTGGTGAAGAGTATGATATTGCATTCATACAGCCATATGATTACATTGAGGTTTATGGCAAACATAATTACCTGCCCCTTGTGCGCCGTAGTGTATCTTTAAATACGGTGCTCATTGTGAAAATAGATTCACCTTATCAAACACTCGAGCAGCTCAGAGGACAGGTTATTACTAGCCCCGCTAAACATGCAGCGGTATCGCAAATTACTAATTTAACCCTTGAGGATCATGGATTTAATTTAACAAAGGATATTACTCGAACTTATAAAAAGAACCATTTTGCCTGTATGCAAAGCGTGATTATTGGCGAAGCTGCAGCTTGTGGTACGGCGGACAGGGCACTCAAACATTTTGGTGATATTAAAATGAAGAATAAATTTCGAGTGTTAGTGGAGGCAAAATCTATACCCAATTCGTTGTTTGTTGTTCATAAACGAGTGCCTGCAGATGTTCGTGAAAAGTTAGCACAGTCAATTATCAACTGGCCAAATACCGATGCTGGGAAGGTTATACTTGCGGGTGGTAAAATAGTGCCTATGGTTCGAGCCTTCGACAGCGATTATGATGTCATCAGGTAGAATCAGATATAAATGATTAAAAGTAGCTTTGTCTCATTAAGGTACAGAATTGCGATAACTGTATTTATACTTGAAGCTATTATGCTGACAGTGGTTTTGTGGAATACGTTTAGCTTTATTGAAATTCAAGCTCAGGATGACCTGGATAAAAGGCATCAAGTGGTTATTGAACTTATTCAGCAAATAACTAAAAACTCATTACTCTCGGAAGAGTATGATGATTTACAGCAGTATATTGAACAAATTTCCCTCGACCCCGAAATAGTCACCATTTCCATTTTAAATCTGAAAAATATAATAATCGCTCACAATGATTTTCAGCACGTCGGCCTGAAATCCCAACCACATAAAAGTACATCGTATCGATATTGGTTATCAAAAACCATTCCCAAATTAGGCACAGTAGAAATTGAGTTCTCACTTGAGCGTATAAAAAGGCAATTACAGAAAGCTAAAAATATGGGAATTGGTATCGCGATAACCGGCATGTTGGTTATTTCGTTCAGCGGCCTGGCTTTTGGCTTTTTATTAACGCATAAATTGGGTAATTTAACGAAAGTGATAAGCCGATTTAAAGACTCAGGTGAATATGTGCATATTGATGTGTCGGGGCAAGATGAAATTGCTACGTTAAGCCATGCTTTTAATCATATGAGTAATAAAATAAATGTTTATATTGAGCACATAGAGGCAGATAACAATACGCTTGAACAACGGGTAAAAGAGCGCACAGAAGAACTTGAAAAAGCCAAACTGAATTTGCTGGAAGTCAATACGCAGTTAACCTCCCTGGCCGTTACTGACCATTTAACGCAAATTTTTAACCGGATAAAAATAGAAGAATGCCTGGAAAACGAACATGATAGATGGTGCAGGCACAAGAGTGTGTTTAGTATTCTGCTATTAGATATTGATAATTTTAAATTCGTTAATGATAATTTCGGTCACGATGTTGGCGATGATGTGTTAGTCATGATTTCTAAATTGCTGTCTGATGCAATACGTAAAATAGATGTTGTGGGTCGCTGGGGTGGTGAAGAGTTTATGATAATTTGCTCCGGAACCGATATGCAAGGGGCACTTTATTTAGCTGAAAAATTACGTGCAAACATAGAAAAAAAAGATATACCCGTGGTGGGCAATATTACCTGCAGCATCGGTGTGGCAGAAATTAAACAGGATGAAAATATAAAGGGCTTGATAAAACGATCGGATATCGCGTTATATCATGCGAAAGAGCAAGGTCGAAATCGCGTGGTGCAAGGGTGAGTTTTATGCTGATTGAAAATATACATGAATCACGTCTCCTGCAACATTATGTATTAGAGCTTAGGGCGCCATAAATAAGTATCCTTAGGCAGGCCTTTGCGAATGGCCTGATTTCGTAGTGCATTTGCATCGGCTATACGTAAGTTTGAACCTATCACAACGGCAAAGTGTTTTGAGCCATCCGCAGGTTGAAAAATTTTAGCGATAAAATTTTTCTTGTTTAGTTTTGCTATCTGCTGTTTTGCTTTTTTTTCACTGGTATGGGAGCCGGCTATCACAAACCAGTCATCACCTTTGTTGCTGACTCTTTTACCTATCAGTCCACGTAAAAAGCGTTCGGTGTTGCTGACTTTTTGTTCCTGAAACGCATTAGAGTTTATATATTTTACATTTCTACTTATCTGATCAGACGCATGGGCGCTAGAAATAATGTTAAGTGACCAGTTATTATTTTGATAGTGATTGACCGCATGTATTTCTTTATAGGTGGCGGTACTGGAGCCAACAACACCATAGCCATTTATGGCCGTAGTGAGCATGGCGGGTGCGGCAATGCCGAGTTGAAAAACCTTAAAGGGTTCGGTTTCATCCTGATGCAGGTAGCCGACGAGTCCGCCAATAAAAACCAGTATTGAAACGCGAACGGCTAAGCCAATGGCGTCCATCATTCGAAGGTCGTTTATTAGTGTGTTCAGATCGACAACTAACAAGCTGATTATAATCGGGGCGATGCCACCAATGCCACCAATTATCAAACGTGTACTTGTGCTTAAGGTATGTGATTTTTTACTTGGCATGTCTATTTATCCTTAATCATTTTTATTTTACAGATGCTTGCGAATTTGAAATTGTTTCAGTGGGAATTATTCCAGTGAAAACTGTACTAATGGAATTTAGCCCCAGTAAATAATTTGGGTATAAGCAAAGACTGCATAATATATTATAATGCCACCATTATAAAAATGAAATATTTTCTAACCCAGAGTTGATTCGTATTTTATTAGATCATGTACTTGAAACATATATAGACTTAGTCAGGTCAGTATTACTAGAATGCCTGGCTTTTATAGTTGAGTACTCTATCGATATCGGTAATTGCCTGGAATTCTTCAATACTAATTTCAGCTTTATTAAAGTCTGGGGCATCTGGATAGTCACTCGCCTGTTGTGCAAGCTCGGTTGCTTCTTTAATCCAGTTAGCAGACCACAACATCACTAATCGAATATCATCATCGTTGATGCTTTGTAGAGCGCTTTGTAAAATTTGATAGAAACCATTTCTCGACAACGGAGTGTGTATTGAAGCAAGCAATTTCGCGTTGCACGATTTAAGGGCATCAATTAAATCGATTGTATTTTTTTTAAGGAGTTCCTGACGACTAAAATCAGTTATTTTATGTATTGTTGACTCGATCGTTTTGTATTCGTTTGTGCCATGACTGGCGCGGGCGAACACCGATATAAATGATTCAAGTGTGATGAGCGCATCGTGGGTTTTGTTGATATCCCGGGAGCGTTGAAGAATTTTTTGGCAAAATTCTTCTAAATCTTCCGCATTAATGTTAATGGATATAGAAGATTTATTAGTCATTAAAATAGATAACTAGCCCTGTATCGAAAACTCATGTGTGTTGCGATAAAGATCTGACTTGTAAATGGTACCAAAGGCCGGACTTGAACCGGCACGCCCGTAAAGGCAACGGATTTTGAATCCGTCGTGTCTACCAATTCCACCACTCTGGCATTACGTGAGAGCGATATTCTAATGATTTTTGGCCGATGAGCAAGTAATTATATTAGTGATGGTATCGATCGCTAACATTTGTATTCAATTTCCATTGTTGAAGTCTATAAATAAAGGGTTTTAAAAATAGTTACATTCTCAGCAATCACTCTGGTTATTATTGAGGGAAGGTTTTGGGTGCGACTCGCGCACTAACTTGCTGGAAATATCTGCTTAAAGGGTTTAACGCTCACCTGCTGGTAAACACCTGCTGCGACATAGGGGTCTGCATCGGCCCAGCTTTGTGCGGCTTCGAGATTGATAAATTCTGCAACCACCAGGCTACCACTAAATCCTGCATCGCCTGGCTCATTGCTATCAATGCAAGGGTGAGGGCCGGCTAAGACTAAACGCCCGGCGTTTTGTAGTGCTTCGAGTCTGGCCAGGTGATCTGGACGCGCTTTTTTGCGTAGCGGTAAACTGTTTTCAATGTCCTGAGACAGAATGGCGTAAAGCATATTGATCCTTTTTAGGTGATTGATAGTCGACTAGTTTAGCAAAAAAATGCCGTGAGATTAGCTTGAAATTAAGCGCAAGGGTTAAGAGGAAAGGCACAGATAAATTAGGTATTTCGGTAATCTTTGTTTAATACTAATCGAATTCGTTTCGCCAGATTAATTTTACGGTAGGGTTTATTCAACATCTGGGCAGAGAACCGAATCTGATCATCTTTAACGGCGGTTTTTGAGGCAACCCCTGAGGTCAGTAGCACTTTGAGATCTGGATTGTCTTTTGTTACCTGTTGAGCCAGTTCATAGCCGTTAATACCACCGGGCATCACTACATCACTAAACAGTAAATCTATATCATTGTGTTTAGCTAAAATACTCATCGCCTGCTGTGCATTTTCAGCCAGGTAAGTCTTGTAGCCTAGCTGATTTAAATAGTTGGCCGTTAAGTGCAGCAAGTCCAGCTCGTCATCAACAATTAAAATCGTTTCAGTGCCACGGGGCGGTGACTCATCTAATGGAGTTGCTTGAAGGCTGGGTGTCGATGTGCAACTACGGGGCAGGTAAAGTCGTAGCGTTGTGCCGACACCCATTTCAGAAAAAACGGTGATAAACCCGCCACTACGTTTTGTAAAACCATACACCATCGACATGCCTAAGCCGGTGCCTTTTTCTTTGGTGGTGTAAAAGGGTTCAAAGATACGTTCCTGACTTGCTTTACTCATACCGCAGCCACTATCACTAATCATAATTTGTACATATTCACCGGCTTCCGCCATTGGGTTTAGCGCCGAAGATTCTTCATCCATATATTTATTACTGGTTTCAATTATTAATTTACCGCCCTTTGGCATGGCATCACGGGCATTGATAATAATGTTGAGTAAAGCTTCTTGAAACTCCCCTGGTTCAATTTCGGTGAGCCATAGGTTGATAGATAAAAAATAATCAATCTCAATCGCCGGCGTAACAGAGCGGGCAAACATGGTTTGTAATTCTGTAATAGATACATTGATGTCGACGGTGGATTTTTCATGGCTTTGAGCACGTGAAAATGACAACAGCTGGCGGGTCAGGTCGGTGCAGTGCAATGCGGCATTTGTTGCCGTATCTATCCATTTACTGTGTTTTTCATTATCTTGTGCATCATCTTTTAAAAAATCGAGATAGCCGATTATAATGCCCAGCTGGTTGTTAAAGTCGTGGGCCAGGCCGCCGGATAACTGGCCTATAGCTTCCATTTTCTGGCTTCGGAGCAGTGCCTGCTCTGCCACCAGTCGGGCTGTTTCTCCCGCAGCACAAGCAGCGTAAATATCTAATAATTCGAGCATTTTCTCAGTGGTTTGAAGGGGTTTGCTATTGAGCACAACGAGTATGCCCAATGGTTCGCCGCGGTTGTTACACAGCGCTTTGCCAATGTAGCTCTCGGCATTCATGTCTTTAAGTATCTGGTCTTCAGGAAATTGCTGCTGGACATGGCTTTCATATGTGCAGGCATTCTCACTGACCACATTTGAGCATGGAGTGCCTTCCAGCGGGTATTCAATGTTATCGATGATTTTGCCATGCGCATAAATCGCCAGTGTGTTAACCACTTTTTCATTGCTTTTATTTAGCAGGCCGATAAAGACGTAATCGGCGTGAAAAATGTCGGCCACATGTTTGACCAGTTGCAGAAAAAAGCTATCACCAGTGACGGTTGACACACCGGTGGCAATTTCTTTAATCGCCTGTTGATGGCAAGCTCGCTCGGCTTCATAGCGTTTTCTATGTAGCGCAGCATAACCAATCAGCATTAAACCGAGCAACCAGATGCCAACATGGGTAAAGCTGACTCGATTAATCGTTTTAGCGGCGATTGCCAGATAGGGAGCCATGGGAATGGAAATACTGACTCCACCGTGGGTATCACCTACTCTCAATCCGAGTTGTCCGTGGCAATTTAAGCAGCCCTGCTTCATTATCAAGGGTCGCATCAGACGTAAGTATGGCTCGCCATTTAACTCACTGACTTCGAGTATTTCAGTTTCACCTTTATCAAATCGCTTAAGGGCTTGCCGCTCCCACGGGTCGGCTTTATTGGCAGGGTTGAGTAGCTCCTGTGAGGTAATGCTACCTTTTACGCCGTACAAATGTTCAAACTCTTGCGTCATCTGGCGCATCATGTAGGCGGGGTTCATGAGTGTGAGTTTGGTGCCATCGATGGTAATAATATCGCGCTCGGGAAGGTGCTCCAGGTAGGGGCTGGGTAGAGTACGAGCATCGGGCTTCACATATACGCCGCCGTGGCGACTGGCCCAAAGGCGAAAAGCCTGATCTTTATTCCAGTTTGTGCGGGCTTCTTCAGTTGCTAGATATTGTGCATGATGATTAAGGTGGAAAATATTCCAGCCGAGTGAAGTGCCAATCAGTAATGTCCAGATCAACATGCTGATCAACATAAAACGGTTATTAAGCATTGAGCTAAAACCATTTTGTGCAGCAGCGGGCATGCATTTTCCTCGAAGTCGTTTAAAAAAGTTGACTGCTTTTAATGCTGCATATACAGCGTAACTTAACTTTAACCTAATATTGTGAGCAGGGCAAAGCAGGCGATAAAAGTAGGCGATCATAGTAGGCGATAATAGAAGTATAGATTATTTTTCTGGTGATTCGTATGGGTTAATGCAGGAGGGCTGCGAGTGACTTAGGTGTATTGTTCAAGTTGTTTGCCCTGGCTATATTTTTTACGCTGTAATGTTCAGGCTGTAATGGCAAGTATAAAATATACGCTAATGCTATTCTCAACAGTTAAGTATAAAGTTTTACTATGCCTATTCGTCACTTTGCTTCAAAATACGCCGCCTTATGAGCCAATTTTTCGAAATCCATCCAGAGAATCCGCAGAAACGCTTAATCCATCAGGCCGTTGAAATTATCGACAATGGCGGGGTGGTGGTGTATCCCACGGATTCGAGTTATGCCATCGGTTGTCATCTAGGCGATAAATCGGCGATGGAAAAAATTCGTCGCATTCGGCAGGTGGATGATAAGCATCATTTTACTTTGGTGTGCAGTGACCTGTCTGAAATTGCCACTTATGCCAAAGTCAGCAATGCCGATTATCGGTTGCTAAAATCCCTCACCCCCGGGCCCTATACCTTTTTATTGAAGGCCACCGGTGAAGTGCCGCGGCGCTTAATGCATCCGAAGAGACGCATGATTGGCATACGGGTCATTGAAGACCCCATCGTGAAGGCGATGCTGGAGGAACTGGGACAGCCGATTATGAGCTCAACGTTGATTATGCCGGGTAACGACATGCCAGAAACCGATGCCTTTGATATTCGCGATCAGCTGGAGCATCAGGTCGATTTAATTATCGATGGCGGCAACTGCGGGTTTGAAGCGACCACCGTCATCAATATGGTAGAAAGCCCACCACTGGTAACCCGCCAGGGCAAGGGCCTGGATCATGGGCTATGAAACATGGCCTCTAGTTATGGGTTTTGAGCGAGGGTCTCAGACGTTGGCCGTGATTAATGTTATGGAAATAGACACCTAATGGATTTATATAAAATATTACTGGTGCTGATTCCAGTGATTACCGCAATCACCCTGCATGAGGCCGCACATGGCTGGGTCGCGCTAAAGCTGGGAGACTCCACTGCCAAAGATCTGGGGCGGATTACGATTAACCCGCTAAAGCACATCGATTTAATTGGCACTGTGATTATTCCAATCGTGATGATCGTTACGACCGGCTTTGCTTTTGGTTACGCTAAGCCCGTGCCGGTTGATGTGCGCAATTTTGAACATCCGCAAAAAGATATGGCATTAGTGGCGCTGGCAGGACCTTTATCGAATTTTGTCATGGCGATATTCTGGACACTTTTACTCGGCATGTCGGTTAAATTATTACCTCACGGAGATGCGTTAAATGCGCTGAAATACATGGCCAGTGTGGGGATAATCATTAATATTGTCTTAATGGTAGTTAACTTATTGCCTATTTTACCGCTCGATGGCGGGCGCGTTCTAACGGGTGTGCTGCCGTTTAAATGGGCGGTTGTATTTGCGCGCACCGAAAAGCTGGGCATGTTGCTGGTTATTTTGCTTTTAGTCACAGGAATTCTAGGTAAAATACTCTCGCCTATGGTCAATTTGGTACAAAAACAATTATTCAGCCTGTTTGGTTTGGGCTAATTTTAGGAGATATTTTGAATTCAGTTCTAACGCAACACCAGCGCGTATTATCCGGTATGCGCCCGACAGGGCTATTGCACCTGGGCCACTACCACGGGGTATTAAAAAACTGGGTTAATCTCCAACACGAATACGAGTGCCTTTTCTTTGTGGCTGACTGGCATGCACTCACCACCCATTACGAAGATCCACGCATTATTGCCGAGAGCACCATGGATATGGTGATTGACTGGCTGGCTGCCGGGGTGAGCCCAGGTGCGGCTAAAATATTTGTGCAGTCGCGCATCCCTGAGCATGCGGAATTGCATTTACTGCTATCCATGATTACGCCGCTGAGCTGGTTAGAACGAGTGCCGACTTATAAAGATCAACAAGCAGAACTCAAAGAGAAAGATTTAGCAACCTACGGATTCTTAGGTTATCCGTTGTTACAATCAGCTGATATTCTGGTGTACAAAGCGGGGCAGGTACCCGTGGGTGAAGATCAGGTGGCGCACGTTGAGCTTACCCGTGAAGTGGCACGGCGCTTTAATCATATTTATGGACGCGAACCGGGCTTTGAAGAAAAGGCTGAATTAGCGATTAAAAAAATGGGCAAAAAAGACGCCAAGTTATATCGTGACCTGCGTAAACGTTATACCGAACAGGGCGATCAGCAGGCATTAGATGTGGCGCAGGCACTGCTGGAAAACCAGAAAAATATATCGCTGGGTGATCGGGAGCGTTTATTTGGTTTTTTAGAGGGCTCGGGCAAAATCATTCTGCCAGAACCTCAGGCCCTGTTAACCCCAGCGTCTAAAATGCCGGGACTGGACGGGCGTAAAATGTCCAAGTCTTATCGCAACACTATTTCATTGCGTGAAGCGCCGGATGATGTGGCGAAAAAATTACGCACCATGCCCACTGATACTAATCGGGTTAGACGGACTGACCCGGGTGATCCGACTCGTTGTCCGGTGTGGCAACTGCATGCGGTTTATTCTGATGATGAAACTAAGGCATGGGTGCAGGAAGGTTGCACCACCGCTGGCATTGGCTGTGTGGATTGCAAGCAACCGGTGATTGATGCGATGATCGCGGAGTTAAAGCCGATTCGTGAGCGAGCTAAAGACTATATTGAAGACCCGTCTGCGGTGCAGGCGATTATTGATGAAGGTTGTGAAGCCGCAAGGGATGTTGCCCGTGATACACTGGATGAAGTTAGAAAGGTAATGGGCCTAAGTAGATAACTGGGTAGATAACTGGGTAGATAGCTTGAGTCGATAACTTGTGTCGATAACCTCGCCCGATAATTTTAGGCTGACGAACGCTTAATTTACATGTATGAACATAGAATGACAATTTGATGAATCAACCCGAAATTACAGCTGAAAACGCCATAGCAAAAGAGCAACCGGCCCAGTCTGAAATGCCCTTTGCGGTTATTCAGGGTGAGCCATTAGCCATTATGCCCGAGGACCTATATATCCCGCCGGATGCCCTCGAAGTGTTTATGGAGGCTTTTGAAGGTCCGCTGGATTTATTGTTGTATTTAATTAAACGGCAAAATCTTGATGTTCTGGATATTCCCATCGCCAATATCACCAAACAATACATGCAATATATCGAGTTGATGGAGACCATGAAGTTTGAGCTGGCGGCAGAATATTTGCTGATGGCGGCAATGCTGGCGGAAATTAAATCCCGCATGTTATTACCTCGGCCCGAATCAGAGGATGACGAGGAAGACCCGCGTGCGGAGCTGGTGCGTCGATTGCAGGAGTACGAGCGTTTTAAACAGGCAGCGGAAAATCTCGATGAAATTCCGCGGCAAGAACGCGATAGCTGGGTAGCAAAAGCCGAAGCCCCGCCGCTGGAGCTTACACGGCCTGAACCGGAGGTGGATTTACGCGATTTACTCACCGCATTTAAAGATATTTTAAACCGGGTAGATATCAGTAGCAGCCACATGATTCAGCGAGAAACCCTGTCAATTCGTGAAAAAATGACGGCTGTTTTATCCGCTATCAGTGCCGATGGGTTTACCGACTTCACCAGTTTGTTCAATATCGAAGAAGGCCGTAAAGGCGTGGTGGTAACCTTTATGGCGATTTTAGAGCTACTCAAGGGCGCAATGATTGACCTGGTTCAGTCCGAGGCCTTTGCCCCGATATACCTGAAAGCGGCCAGTGATTCTGAGCTGCCACCGGATCTTGAAATTCAAGAATAATCCCCGGATAACTTAATAAAGAACGCGAGAGAACATCGAATTAAGAATTATGGAACAAGCCCAACTTAAAAATATTATTGAAGCCATTTTGCTAACCGCTGACCAACCCATGGATATGCGTAGGCTGGAGGCTGTTTTTGAAAACGACGAAGAGCAGCGCCCGAGTCGCGACAACATTCTGCAGGCAATACAGGATTTACAGACTGATTATGAAGGCCGGGGCATTGAGCTCAAAGAAGTCGCAAGTGGCTATCGCATGCAGGTTGAACCGAGTAATGCGCCCTGGGTATCACGCATGTGGGAAGAAAAAGCACCGCGTTACTCACGTGCATTACTGGAAACCCTGGTATTAATAGCATATCGGCAGCCGATTACACGCGGTGAAATCGAAGAAATTAGAGGCGTTAGTGTCAGTAGCCACATCGTTAAAACGCTCACTGAGCGCGAGTGGGTACGGGTGTTGGGGCATAAAGATGTGCCGGGCAGGCCGTCGATGTATGGCACCACACGGGATTTTCTAGATTACTTTAATTTGAAAAGCCTGGATGAGTTACCCAGCCTGGCAGATATTACCGACCTGGATAAGTTGCACCCGGAATTAGCGTTGGAGCAGGAAGTGCCAGCAGCGGGTGGTGATGCAGTTATTCAACCCACTGCAGAAGTAGACGGAACTGACGAAATAGACGGAGTTTCGGATACAGTGGATACAGCGGATACAGTAGATACAGTAGATACAGTAGATACAGTAGATACAGTAGATACAGTAGATACAGTAGATACAGCAGATACAGCAGATACAGCAGATACAGCAGATACAGCAGATACAGCAGATACAGCAGATACAGGTGAGGTTGTAGTTGAAAATGAAGTTGAAGAGCCAGATGAGCGTGAGCTGCGAGTAGACGAAAAACAGGAACCCGCAACAGAGTAATTAATCAGGTATTACTCTGTGGTAGCTCCCCTCTTAGAAAAAGAGGGGCTGGGGGAGATTTAAAATCACTCAGACTGGCAATTCAACTAATGCTCAAACCTACCTTAACTTCGGTTTACTCTAACCACTGATTAACCCATAAACACACCGATTATCGCCTCAAAGCACCGTTAACGCCTCCAAAATTGAAAATAGCCCTTGAATATGGTATAAGTTTACCTAGGTATAATTCCGTCTGGAGTCGAGTTATGGGCGTTTTGTCAGTTCAAAGTGAAGCAGTGCAGGGTATTCAGCGTGGGCTGGATGGTTTGCGTAAAAATGCAGCGGAAATTGCCAGTGCGGATCAGCTAAATAAGGCCGGTCAGGATACCGATCTTGTCGGTTCACTGGTTGATTTGCAACAAAATAAAATTCAGGTACAGGCCTCTGCCAAGGTGGTTTCAACCATCGATGCGGTCATCGGCAGCATTGTTGATACACGCGCTTAGGCGTAATTAATTTACGTGTTTCATCGGTCTGTAAGTGCTAGCGATGTAAGTGCTTATGATTGTAAATAACTCACAAAATATTCAAAGCAGTAACCCACTGGGGTCTATCTCCAGGCGCGGCGTTGCGGGTGAGTTTCGTTCTTCTAACCCTCTATCTGACGATTCACAGGCTCAAAAAGCCCAACAGCAGCAGGATACTTCAGTTATTCGCCAGCTACGTGCGCGTGACCGAGAAGTGCGGGCCCATGAAGCTGCGCATGTCGCTGCCGGTGGCAGTTTAGTTAGGGGTGGGCCCAGTTTTAGTTATCAAACCGGTCCGGATGGACGTGCGTATGCCATCGGCGGTGAGGTTCAGATTGATGCTTCTGCCGTTCCCAATAATCCTGAAGCCACTTTAGTTAAGTCGAGCCAGATCAGAGCGGCGGCACTGGCTCCGGCTAATCCATCACCACAGGACCTGCGAGTCGCAGCAAATGCTAGCCAGTTAGCCTCTCGGGCGCGGGTGGATATTGCTATTCAGCGTAGAGAAGATGCTTTGTCAGAAAACGAACAGGCAGCTGAAAGTGTACAGGCAGAAGATGCTGAAGCCACTCAGGCAGGCAGTGTTAACGCAGGCAATAATATTGAAAACGGGGGCGCTGTAGACACTGTTCCTGTCGTTAATTCCGTGACGGGTTCCGCGAGTCTACAAACTAACGATGAGCCCATTGCGGCCATTAACTCTTTTCTAACCCCGCCCCAAACGGTATCTTCACCGGCTTTATTTAGTCAATTTGCCTAGTAATAAGACGTTTACTATTATTTGGTGCCCATGTTTAGAATTTCGAAGTAAAACCCGTATTTTAGAGTTTCAAAGTGAAACCTGGATTTTAGGGTTTAAAGCGAAATTTAGGCAATTTAATATCAAAATAAATAGCCATTAAGCGGCAACTGAAGATACACATTCCGGCGATAATAACTGCCAGGGTGACTTCAAACTCCAAATGCAATAAACCAATGAATAACAAAGAGCCTATCCATGATACCGTGGCGTAGAGCGGGCTATGAAATACGATTGGCGGTTCGTTGCACAGTATATCTCTGAATACTCCCCCCATAATACCGGTCATCACGCCCATGAAACTGGCCACTAACCAGGGCGTGCCCGTCATGAGTGAAACTAATGTACCCGCAATGCCAAAAGTGGCGAGGCCCGCGGCATCGGGAATAAGAAACAGGCGATGTGAGATAGGCATGATGCGGGCGGCTAAAAACACCATAATGGCGCTGAGCACCGATATGATGAAAAAGCTCTGGTCCTGAATCCAGAAGACGTCTCTATCCAGCAACATATCCCGTAAAGAACCACCACCCAAACCGGTTGCGATAGCAATGATAACAACCCCGAACAGGTCAAATTGCTTAAAGCCGGCTTTTAGCACGGCAGATGCGGAGGATACGAAAACGGCAAACAGGGTGATCCAGTACAGGCTTTGGAGTAATTCCGGCGTTGGGTTCAGCAGCATGTATCGCTATGAATCTTGAGTTTCAGTTGTTTGATTCTCTGCGGTTTTTTTACCTTTATCGTCTAGATGCAAAATTTCTTCGAGTGAAAAACCGGTCATGCCGTGAATGGTGCGCCACAGATAATAAAAAATACCCATCATCATGACCATTGAAGGAATCGCGATCATTGGATAACTGAGCAGGGTCATCTGACCGAGCTGTTCGTTAAATTCAACACTGCCCGCCGGGCTGGTAACCAACCATTTTGCCAGCACGTAATTCATCACCGATGAGAAGAAAAAGGTGCTGCCTAATAAATAGGTGGCTTTTAACAGGCGAGACTCAAACTCATCTGCACTATTCAGCTCTTCGAGTTTTTGAGTGATTTTATCGATATCCATGACTTTCGGATTATAGAGAATGGTTTTTATCAATGGGTAGCGAGTTTGGGTAGACACCAGCACCGCAATACCAATAATGCCTGGAATGGCGGCTTCTTTAATCGCTAGCCATTGGGTGTCGAGTTGTAGCAGACCAATGCCACCGGTGAGTAATACGCTGACCAGGCCTAAAAGTGCAATAAAATTAAACTTTCGGTATTTGACTAATTCGAACAGCCCCCAGCCCAGTGGGAAGGCCAGCGCAACAACCAGCGCAACAGCCGCGCCCAGGTCATCGGGACCACTGAGTTTCATTAAAATAACCGAGGGAATAACAATGCCCACGATCATATCTACAAAGGGGCGAGGTTTGTGTTCTGGTATTTTCGTGCTGTTTATATCCGGGGTGTTGCTCATTCGTCTCTCTTTAATTCTAAAATAGTCATTATCGGGTAACAGGATGGCTGTCGCTAATCCAGCGAGTTATGCCATTACGCACATTATACACGTGTGTGTAACCCATTTGTTCAATCAAATGGGTTGTGAGTACGGCGCTGCGATGGCCTGTTCTGTAAATAAGTATCACCGGCTGCTGTTTATTAACTGCACGGGTGAACTGAGGCAGAAAATTGGTGAGCATACGGCCACTGGCATCAACAAAGGTCAGCCGTTGGCTATTTTTAACGGTACCCGTCTGTTGCCACTCATCAAAACGTTCTACCTTGTAAAAATATGATCGAAAAGTACCTGTCTTTTCGACCACAGATTGATAAAAAAATTCGATTTTTTGTGATGCTGATGTATTGAACTCACAGCGCTAAGCGCTAGCGCTTACTTGCCTCGTTTTCTGTGGGGTCACTCACCAGATAAAGCCACACAAATCCGGCAACACCTGCCAGTATCGAGGCCAGGAGAATGCCGGTTTTAGCCATTAGCAATAACTCTGTGTTTTCGCCAAAACCCAGCTGGGCTACAAAAATTGACATAGTGAAACCTATACCCGCTAACAAAGAGACGCCCGCTATCTGGGTAAAGCGAGTGCCCCGGGGAAGTTCAGCTACACCCAGTTTTAATACCAGCCAACTCGCACCGGTAATGCCAATGAATTTGCCTAAGACCAATCCCAGTGATACGCCCAGCATAACGGGGTGAGTGAGGGTGTCGCCCAGTGAGTCCATTTGTAGGGGGATGCCCGCATTGGCGAGTGCAAAAACCGGAATGATTAAATAGGCGACTGGCATATGCCAGGAATGCTCCAGGCGTTGCAATGGGGCTTCAACACTGTCCACGCCATTTTTTAGGGTTTGCACGACGGCCCGTAAGGTGTCATTGGTCATAATGCTTTTACCCGGTTGGTGACTGGCATTAAACTTTTGCATGAGTCCACTCACATGTTCGCTGAAACGTTCCGGGTTATATTTAGGAATGGCGGGTACCGAGAGCGCACCGAGCACACCGGCAATGGTGGCGTGTACACCGGATAGTAATAGCGCGTACCAGAGTAATATCGCGAGAAGAAAATAAGGCATCGTTTTGCGGATGCCTGCCATATTCAGCATCATCAGTAATGCAAAACAACCACCAGCCGCCGCGAGAGGAATGAGTGCAATGGTATCGGTGTAGAAAATGGCAATGACCATTACTGCGCCCAGGTCATCAACGATAGCCAGTGCGACTAGAAATGTGATGAGTGTTTTAGGAACCCGACTGGCTAACAGGGCCAGCGCACCTATCGCAAAAGCGATATCGGTGGCCATTGGAATACCCCATCCAAATGCGGCATCGCCTTCAGGGTTTAATGCAAAATAAATTAAAGCCGGCACCACCATCCCACCAATTGCAGCAGAAATGGGGAGTACCGCATTTCGGATGCGGGCGAGTTCGCCAACCAGTATTTCACGTTTTAATTCAAGCCCGACAACAAAGAAAAAGATGGCCATGAGTCCGTCATTGATCCAGTGGCTAAGGCCCATTTTTATCGACCATTCACCAACTGAAAATTCGATTTTGGTATGCAGAATATGCTCATATAAAGGCGCTAAAGGCCCATTGGCTAAAATAAGTGCAATGATAGCCATTGCCATGAGCAACATACCACTGGTGGTTTGGCGGTGAATAAACTCTTCAAACGGGGTTAGAATTCGATCGAAATTTTTCTCCCAGAGCGCATTGTAAATACCTACGTTGTTGTCTTTCTTTCCCATCTCTATACCTTATTTAGTCTTGTCGGAAAATAATGATTCGCGAGTCGCTTCCATCACTGCACTCACCACAGGGTGCTTAACCCGTCGCTCTACCGTAATCGCATAAAAGTGTTCTTTAACTTCCTCGATGCGGCCGATCGTGCTGACCTCGTATTGTATCTCAACTTCAGTTTCAATCACCGCCGGCGCAATAAAAATTCCCGCACCTTCTTTACCGAAGGCTTTCATTAGTGCGCTGTCATCAAACTCGGCAATGACGCGTGGGTGAATGTGTAATTTATTTAAATACTGATCAATACTCGCGCGTAACTGGGTGCCACTGCTGGGTAATAATAAGGGGGCACCATGCAGGCATTGGGGAAAGTCGCCTTCGAGGGTTTTGGCTAACTTATCGGAGCATAAGAAACTCACCGCACATTCGCCGAGTTTGTGACTGAAACCTCGGGTGCTAACGGTTGACGGAATAGGGCGGTCAGCTAAAACCAGGTCGAGTTTATGTACTGCCAGCTCAGCTAGCAACATATCCAGGCTGGCTTCGCGGCATATCATTCGCACGTTTTCTGGCAGTTGTAGCGCCGGTTGTAGTATGCGGTGGGCAATGGATTTTGCCAGCACATCCACAACGCCGACGCGAAATTGCTGGGGGCGCACATCAGGTAACTGGTGAATGACTTCTTCGAGTTCGCTACCCAGTGAAAAGATTTCATTGGCATAGCTCAATACCAGTTTGCCGGTTTCGGTTAATTCAAGGTTGCGCCCCACACGGTTAAACAAAGCCTCACCTAAATGGTCTTCCAGTAAACTCAATTGCCCACTGATGGTTTGTGGAGTGAGGTGAAGTCGCTCACTGGCCCTGGCTACGCCGCCCTCTGTCGCAACAGCCCAGAAGTAATGCAGGTGTTTATAGTTAATCATAAAATTTCATCAATTCGTTATTTACGAAGGTTTGTACGATAATAATCGTATTTTCTATATTGTCAAATCCACCTATCATAATTGCGTGCTCAGTTGAACCGCCTTTCTAAGGAGAAATTTCAGATGCAGATTGATATACAGGCATTGCATTTTTCGTTAACCGAGCCTCTGCGAAAGCATGCTGAAAGGCGTATACATTTCGCACTCGCCTGTTGTGATGACGCCGTTTCAAGTGTGGTTATGCGGCTATCGAGCATCAATGGGCCCCACAAAGCCAGCTCGGACGGGAGTGAAGATAAACATTGTCATTTACAGATCGTGCTGCCAGGTATTTCAGATGTGGTGATTGAAGATACACAAACCGATATGTATGTTGCGATTAATCGTGCCACAGATCGGGCAAGGCGCACCGTAATTCGCAAAATTAATCGCCAGCAAACCCTGTTAAAGCAGTGAGCACAAACATCGCACCGGCTAAAATTAGCGAATAACAGAGGTAGAAGTCGTTAGACATTACAGTGTTTGTTAAATCCGTTATCGGAAACCCATTGGTCATGGACGGTGCTAAAACCAATGGGTTTCCGACTTTTAAATTAAATCTTAAGTTATTCACTTCCGTTGTCAATTAATCCATTGCCAATTAAGACATTGCCAGTTAAGACATTGCCAGTTAAGACATTGCCAGTTAAGACATTGGCTTCAATTATCAATCAACATTAAATTAAAATCTTATGTTACAAAAAAAATTAAATATTATTATCAGCTCAGCGCTGTTTGATAAAGTTATCATCGCACTTATTTTATTGAATGCGCTTATTCTTGGGCTGGAAACCAGTACCCAATTAATGGCTGACTATGCGAATGTGTTTGCAGTCGTGCAGGATATTATTCTGGGTGCGTTCATTGTTGAAGCTATTTTAAAAATCCTGGCGGTGGCACCGCGGCTTAAGCTCTATTTTGGAAATGGCTGGAATGTATTTGATTTTAGCGTAATTGTGTTGTCATTAGTGCCGGCGACAGGTGAGCTCGCGATGGTCGCCAGGCTGGCGCGTTTGATGCGGGTGCTGCGTTTAATTTCAACTATTCCCGAATTAAGGTTAATTGTCACAACACTGCTGCGCAGCATTCCCAGCATGGGGCATGTCATGTTATTAATGTCGATTATTTTTTATGTTTATGCGATTGCCGGTTACCATTTGTTTCATGAGCATGACCCTCAACACTGGGGCAATTTGGGTGTTGCGGTGCTAACGCTGTTTCGAGTGGTGACCTTAGAAGACTGGACGGATTTAATGTATACCGCATTGGAGCTGCATAACTGGGCCTGGGTATATTTTGTGAGTTTTATTTTTGTGGGTACCTTCGTCATTATTAATTTATTTATAGCGGTAGTGATTAACAATCTGGAAAAAAGTAAGTCTGAAGAATTACAAAAATTACAAAAACCGGTTACCCGTGATGCACTACTTAAAGAATTAGCGGATACACAACAGGCACTGCGCAGTTTACGAAAAAACCTGGAAAATATGGAGTAATAACTCATTGAATTAAATTAAATCATATTGATTTGTAGTAGAGTAATAATTGTCATTACCTTAGATGATGATTAAACTGCTAAAAAATTAAAAGTGAAATTATTAATGGTTAGCGAAACTACATTACAAAAAATGGTCGCCAGACAGCGGGAAATGCTGACTGAATTATTATTTGAATCCATGTCTGAACTGGCTGATGCTTGTGCCAGTAAAATGCAAGATCGGGAAGCGTTAGAGAGCCTGTTAACGGCCGAGATGCGCGAAGCAGAATATTGTAAATATTTATGGGTGGTGGATGAAACCGGTAAACAAATCACTGAAGATGCGACTCGTGATGGGTTTAAGCGGGGGCAGATTGGGCGTGATCGAATAGCTCGGCCGTATTTACAACCGGCTTTGAAAGGTGAAGATTATTATTTATCGGAAGCCTATATTAGTAGTAATCGAAAACGTCCGTCATTAACAGCGATTAAAACCATCTACAATAGTCAGAAAAAAGCCATTGGCTATCTGGGGGCTGACTTTGACCTTCGAGAGTTACCCCAGACGACCGAACAATATGCAGATGAAAAAATCTGGAAGCAAGTGAAAGGTGACCCCGCTATTCGCAGCGGCCTGTTTTCACAGCAGCGCGTTGAAAGTGCGATGGATTCAAAAATTGATGATGTGCTGAGTTTGGTGGAAGAGTTGATTTTGGTGCAGGGCGTCTTTCATGCAAAGTTGCATTTCTCCAGTAGTCGAGCCACCTTCTGGTTGGTGGATAACCCTTATGATTATCAAATTCTGAGCTTTGCGGAATTAAGTGACCCGGATATTTGTCTGGCTTACCGGCACCAGCAATACTTTGAAAAAGCCACGGTTGATCCTAAAAAAATTCCACAGATATTTCAGCAGTTTAAAGCCCTGCGTTTTGCCGATGAAACCATCTATTTACGTTCAGCGTCTTTGAATGTGGTGAATGGAATGGTGGGCTTAAATTTTTCCTGTGATGGTTCACATTATATGCACTATGATGAGTTTTTAGAGAAGAATATGGCATTTTGGTTTGGTGGGTGAGTCTGTCTAAATTACTGACTGGATAATGGTCAGGATGAGTCCATGGCGGAGATTAGTACTGGGTTACTAATTGGCTGGTACTTTTATGAGGGGGGTTGAAACCTGCTCCAGCTGGAAACCAGCTGTAGAAAAATTTCATATCGTAGCCAGTTAAAATCTAACTAGCGCAAACACTTAACGCCTGGTGATGTTACCCGCAAGCAAAAAACTGTCCGCATCCTGCTCTTCACAGCGCAGTACTTCCATTACCACTTCAAGCGGTGGAGTGACATCGTTTTCTGGCTGAATGGATATACGTACTTCAGTGCCAGGTTTTACCGATTGGTCTGCAACGATAGAAATGCCATCGCCACTCAGGTCACTGACTTTGCCGGACTTTAATTTGCCCGAGCCATTAATGGTGTACTCAGCATCACATTCCAGGTTCATGCGAAAGAAGTTACGTTTTTCAGAGTAGTCTGTAGTCATAGAATCCCCGTTTATCGTGTTTTAGTGGTTAGGCAATACGCATTGCCTGCACTCAGTGTAAAACTGGGGAAATGTAAAATCTATGCCTTCTATCCGGTTTTGTGAAGAAAATCTACTATATCTAGTGGAATTTCTTTGCCAGAGGCACCATATTAGGTTTGGCAGAAGCCAGCTCAGTATCATACGGCCAGTCGCGTATGCCGCCCTCTAGAGATAAGGCTTCGAAGTTATTTTCATGCAAAATTAAAGCCGCAACGGCGCTTCTGGGGCCAGAATGACAATACACAATATAAGGCTGCTTTTTGTTGAGTTTTTTTAGTTGCTGAGTTAATTCAGGCAGGGGGATCAGTCTGGCACCGGTAATGCGATTTTCTGCATACTCCTCTGCAAAGCGTACATCTAGCAACTGGTAGCCATTATCGAGCATGGTTTTAGCGACTTGTGACTGTACTGTTCGCACTTCGGGACGGCTGATTAGTTCATCATAATCGGCTTTTTCTAAAATAAGAATTTCACTGTCTTCCAGGATCGTGACGGTTTCATCCTGATTCTTACTCGCAACCTGCACCTTGTCGCCAAAAATATCGCCAATGCCAAGTTCAGCAACACGTTTGAAGTTTTGCTCAATATTATCAAATTTTTGTACTTCGGCTTTACCGCTTAATATCAGGTAGTAGGCATCACTTTTATCCGCAGAAATGGTTTCGCCTTTGCTGAAACGGCAGGGTTTCATGCGCGAAAATGCGCTTTGAATATAGGCAATGGGCAGGCGCTGAAACACCAGTGTGTTACGGATGATATCAATGTGTTGAACCGCGTTTGGGGTTTCAGTGCCAATGTAATCCCAGGCAATAATGGTGTCTAGAATATCTCGATTGGCATGGCTAATAATGCAGTTGGTTTTGGCGATAATGCTGCAGCTGTTGTTTTCATCGGGGAGTAATACCGGGCTGCGTTGGGTTTCTTCAGGGCTAAAAATGGTACGAATATTTCCCTGGCAAACAATATCAATTTCACCTTCCATCAGGTATAAATAATCTTGAGATCGGGAGCCCCGCATTTGCAGTATTTCATCCTGTTGCAGCTCAATAATACGAATATGGTTAACAATTTCCTGCAAGCGCTCGGGGCTTAAATTATTGAACGGAAAGTAGAGGTTGCTCAATTTGAATAGAACTTTTTTCAGTTTGGTGCTGATAGTCATAGTCATAGGCGGCTTTTTGCAGTCGCGTAAAAATAAATGAGTGTTCGAGTATAGTTGAAAAATTAAGCGTTCGCTGGAGACATTGATTTTAAGGTGTATTATTCACAGAAAATACTGTGTCTTTCAGTGGTTGATGGCTAAATTGCAGAAGTGAGCTGTGATATGAGGCTTTAAGGGGGGCAGTGGTTGATTTTTGATAATTAATCTCTTCAATCAACACCCCAGGTATGGCATGCTGGTCATAGTCTATAAAGGTGAATTTTGTGTTGCCCATTGCGATGAGTACACGGCTTTGCATGGAGTAGTTAAAGCGATAAAAGTTGCGTAATGTTTTATATTCGGTGGCTGACATTTTTAGCGATTCAGCCTCGGCAAAACAAAATGTCTTGAGTAAGTCGGTAAATTTATATAGATGATAGATCTTGCAGCTAATGCCATTAACCACTTTGCTACGGCCTTTTGATTGAATAATGAGTGATGTATGTTCCCCGTAAAACTCCGGGTATTTGTATAAGTTAAGTAGCGTTTCGGCGGTTTCCTGTTGAGCCGTTGTCATACTCTCTAAATCTTTACTTAATTTGGCTTCAACCTCTTTAAGGGTGTCCATTCGTTCAATATTTAACTGGTTGACCCGTTGATTTAGCTTCTGTTTATTTAATGTTGAACGCATACCTGAGGAGGGGTCAAAACTAACAAACTCCTGTGTTTTACTGTTGTATATATTGATTTTCTGTTGCCCTGCTTCAGTAAAATTAAGCTGGTGATTTTTTATACTATAGGTAACAGAGCCGGTTTTATCTTTTTTCAGCTGGTCACTATAGGTTAAAGATATATCGGCAGAGGCGTATTGCAGGCTAGAAAGTAGTACAATACAGGTTAATATGATTTTCATTGATTCATCCGAAAAAGATTCACTTCTATGAGTAAAGAACGTATACAAAAAGCACTAGCCCGACAAGGCCTGGGTTCACGACGCCAAATTGAAAGCTGGATTAAAGAAGGCTCTATACAGCTTAATGGTGAGGTCGTCGGTTTAGGCCAGCTGGTAGTGGCTGGTGATGTTGTTATGCACAATGGCCGCAAAATAATTATTCGCGACCTGCTCCCGACTTTGCCACGGGTCTTAATGTACCACAAGCCCGAAGGTGAAATTTGTAGCCGAAGTGACCCGGAAGGCCGACCGACTATCTTTGACCACGCCCCGGGTTTAAAACACAGCCGCTGGATTGCAGTCGGTCGACTGGATATTAATACCTCAGGCTTAATTTTATTAACCGATGACGGTGATCTGGCGAATAAGCTTATGCACCCATCAAGCGAGCTACAGCGTGAATATGCCGTACGAGTAATGGGAAAAGCTACCCCCGAACAACTTAAAAAATTAACCCAGGGGGTTCAACTAGAAGATGGTAAAGCACGCTTTGAAGATATCGTTGAAGACGTAACTGATCGAGGTCCTTCCGACAAACCCGCAAGCTTTAACCGCTGGTATCACGTGGTGCTAATGGAAGGTCGCAACCGTGAAGTGCGCAGAATGTGGGAAGCGGTTGATTTAAAAGTCAGTCGATTGATGCGGGTTCGTTATGGCTCGGTGTTAATGACAAAGAGTAATCGCCCGGGGCGTTTTTATGAATTAGAGCCCAAAGATATCAGGGAACTCGCAGAACTGGCCGGCATTGAATATGATGCATCGTTAAAATCAGGAGTGCCGGTGCAAAAAGTGTTTCGGATGCAGGGCCGCAAACAAACGAGCCGCGGGAGTCGTACATCGACTGGCCGAGCCGGAAAAAATATCGGTAAAAATCAGTCAAGTTCTGGTCGAACGGGAACTGATCGTAAAGTTAATGATCGAACAAAAACAGCTCGCTCAAAAGATGATCGAGCAGCTTCACCCTCTAATCGTAAAGCTACCCCTTCAAACCGAAAGAAGACTGGACATGAAAAACGTCGTTAAAATATGTTTATTATTTGCTTTGCTATTTATGCAGAGCGTGATTGCTAAAACAGAAGGCACTTTGGCTGCCGGTATGGTTAACCCTGGATACGAAGAACAACCCGACTGGTTTAAAAATTCTTTTTTAGATTTAGACGAGGATATTGAGGAAGCCCGAGAAGCGGGTAAACGTCTGATGATATTTTTTTATCAGGATGGCTGTCCGTATTGTAAAAAACTATTACAGGATAATTTTGGTCAACGGGAAATTGCAGATAAGACACGTAAAAACTTCGACGTGGTTTCTTTAAATATCTGGGGTGATAGACAGGTAAGTTTTGCGGGTGTTGAAAGCATCGAAAAAGATTTTGCCGAAAGTTTAAAAGTTATGTACACCCCCACACTTATTTTCTTTAATGAAAAAGGTCAGGCGGTGTTACGCACCAATGGATATTATCATCCCGCTAAATTTAATGCAGCGCTAGATTATGTGTTAGGTCATCACGATAAAAAAGAAAAATTCAGAGCTTATTTAGCCCGTGTGTCACCAGTTAACGAAAAAGGTAAAATTAATAAAGATGTGGAAACACACAAGGCACCTTATGACTTTAGTGTCGCTTCAAATAAATATAGGTTGGTTATGTTTGAGCAAAAACAATGCAAAGAATGTAATGAGTTGCACGCTGATATGCTGACGCGAAAAGCATCGATTGAACAACTGAAAAAATTCAATGTGTCGGTATTAGATATGTGGTCAGAAGATAAAATAACATTACCCAATGGTAAAAAGTCCAGTATAAAAGACTGGGCTAAAACACTCGATATACAATATGCACCCAGTCTGGTTTATTTTGATCCGCAGGGGAAAGAGGTGTTTAGAGTTGACGCATATTTAAAATCATTTCATATTCAGTCAGTGATGGATTATGTCAGCAGCAGTGCCTATAAAACTCAGACTAACTTTCAGCGATATATTGATGACCGGGCAAATAAGCTTGAAAGTCAGGGTATGCATATCGATTTAATGAAATAATATTGCTGTGGACTGGATGAATATGTGTTTTGAATCAATTTAACAATATTCCCACCAATATTATTTCCGGCTTTCTCGGTGCAGGAAAAACCACTGCAATTCGGCATTTATTAAAACACATACCTGTGTCTGAAACCTGGGCTGTCATTGTGAATGAGTTCGGGCAGATAGGTATAGACGGGGCATTGTTAAAAAATGACCGTGTTGCCATAAAAGAAATTCCCGGCGGCTGCCTTTGTTGTGTTGGTAGTCAATCATTAAGTGTCGGATTAAATCAAATTATCCGTACAGTTAAGCCTAATCGAATTTTAATTGAACCTACCGGCTTAGGACATCCGGTAAAACTGATTGAGTCATTAACAGGGGAGTTCTATCAATCTGTGCTGGACTTGAAGGCAGTGATTAATTTAATTGATGCCAGAAATTTAAGTGATGAGCGTTATTTGAATCATCAAACCTTTACTGACCAGTCTCAGCTAGCGGATGTTTTGGTCGCTACGAAATTAGACTGTTGTTCTGAAGATGATATTCAGCGATTTAATCAATATGCCGGTTCGTTTAAGCCGCAAAAAATAAAAGTGGAAACAATTGAGCTCGGGCAGCTTAAGCTTGAGTGGTTGGATATTTCTCGGGCTACACAAGTATTGCCTGAAAACGCAATAATAGAAAATAAATTCATAGATATTCCTCATTCTCATATTCATTCACATGCGATTTCACAACACCAGGCTGAAGACGGTCAAGCAAAAATGACTGGTTGGGAGATGCAAGTAGGAAAATCTGATGGTTTTGTGAGTGTAGGCTGGAAGATAAATAACACTGCAGTTTTTAAGAAAACCAACGTGCTATATTTTATAAAAAAACTAGTTAAAGGTATGGGTGTTGAAAGAGTGAAGGGAGTGCTTAATACTGGCGAGGGTTGGGTTTCTATCAATGTGACGCAGCATGAAAGTCAAATTTCTGCAGTTGACGCGTATACAAATAATATATTTGAAATTATAGCATCTCAAACATTAGATCCGAAAAGTTTAAATATTTCATTAATAAGTTGCCTTAAATAGGCTAGTTGTTATCTGAATTGAAACCGGGTTAGAAGAACAGAGCGCATATAATTTATGCGTACGAATTTTTCAGAAGCGTTTTCAATGCTTTAATCCGATCCAGTGAACTGGACGTTAACCGTTGTGCCAGAAGCATAATATTCTCATTGTCTGTGGTTGCAACAATGGCATCATAAAAAGCAAAACTTCTGTCACAGCAGGCCCATAATCGAGATGCTTCCTGATTAGGCTGATCAAACTTCTGCTGCATAAATAGATTATGTTGCTTTAGTTTTTCAAGATTATCGGCAACCTCTTCACTGGGCATAAATTGGTGGTGAGTTTTTTCATCCTCTAAAGACAGTTCGTTTTCTGCGAGCTGTTCTGTTGACTCTAAAAGCAGAGACATAATTTCAGGGTTAGACTTTTTAATAGTTTGCATCTGATCGATTAAATAACGATCGATATGAATTGCGGCTGCCAGTAAATCTACTTTGCTATTGATGATAGAGGCATCCAGTCTGGGTTCCTGTGTATGATTGTTTTGTTCTTCGTGAAAAGCCTTACGTCGTTCGGCTCGTAATAAAGCAGCATGTCCTAATTCCTCACGGGCGAGAACTTCAGCATGCTGGCGGACAATTTTGTTTTGTGAGTGAGCAGCTACATGAGTGTAAAAATTAAAGGCCATCTCTTCGTTATGAACCGCAAATGCAAGGGCACGATAGGGAGTGCTGTGATATGAGTTGCAAGCTTCTTCGTTATAGGTGGTTGAAACCTGCGGGTCGAACCAGGTAACTACAGGGCTATCCTCAAGCTCTTTAATGCCTTCACTGGCCATCCACTTTAGCAAGAGTTTTTCATGTTCTTGTTCTTCTGATATTAAGCGCACAAATAAATGCTCTGCGGCAGAATTTTTGGTATCTCGCATACTAGCAGCAAGCTTGGTGTAGCGACGTATCGCTTCACGTTCAGCTTGCAGCGCAATATTCATTAATGCAGCAGGGCTATCTATATTGGTTAATAACATAATGGCTCAATTTACGCTTATTTTAACCCTCGATGAAGTAGCATGTTCTTGACTTATGTCATGGAGCCTGCGTCAAAATGTCTCACAATACCACCTGTACAAGAGGCCCTGATGCTATGGATATTAGCTGAAATAAGTTGTTCCAGGAGATCTTACCTCTAATGTTTAATTTTCCGAGATGGTTTAGTGAGAAATATAGTCTATATAATGAGTTACTACTCTGGATTTCGATTTTTATTACGGATTATTTCACTGAATATTTTACGAATTATTGCGCTTACTATTCTGGCCACAGCGTTTTCAGTAAACGCTTTAGCTTCTTCTGAATTACCACGATTTTTAGATAATATAAAGGCTGCTGAGATATTTCCCGGTGCTGACCGGTTAGGTGCAGTTACTCAAAAGCCGATTGTATCCCCTGCGTATAAAAATTCCGAACAAATAGGCTTTGTTTTTCTAACCTCAGATTATGTAAATACCACCGGTTATTCAGGTAAACCATTACATCAGCTAATTGCAATTGATATGCAGGGCGTCATCCAGAAAGTGTTGCTGGTTGAGCATCACGAGCCCATTGTTTTAATCGGTATTCCTGAAAAAAGAATAACCGCCGTGCTTGAAGAATATGTCGGCTTAGATGTGGGGGAACTGGTGCGAGGTACACAGGATGTCAGTATTGATGTGGTATCCGGTGCAACGGTTACGGTGATGGTAATGGATGACAATATCTTACGCGCATCCATAAAAGTAGCCAGACACTTTGGTTTGTCTGGCCTGGCCGCTGTGAAAAAATTCAGTGGACCAATTGCATCAATTAATACTGAAATCGATGTTATTAAAAACTGGCCAGATTTAGTAAAAGAAGGCTCGGTGCAACAGCTGAAAATCTCCGTGGGTGAAATCAACCAGGCATTTAAAGATAAAGGTAACCCGCTGGCTCTGGAGTTTGCAGAAACCGGCAAAGATAACGAGGTTTTTATTGAGCTCTATGCCGCGGTAGTGTCCATTCCCAGTATTGGTAAAAGTTTACTCGGTATAAATGAATATAATAATTTTTTAAAAAAATTAAAGCCCGGTGAGCAAGGCGTTTTACTCGCGGGTAGCGGACGCTTTTCGTTTAAAGGTTCAGGCTATGTCCGCGGCGGTATTTTTGACCGGTTTCAGTTGATTCAAGGTGATACCTCAGTTCGCTTTCATGATCGTTACCACAAACGGCTTGGATCAATTTTCGCAGAAGGCGCACCGGACTTGTCAGATGTGGATTTATTCAGAACGCCAGCAGACTTAAAGTTTAATGCGGCATCACCCTGGGTACTGGAATTGCTAGTTGGACGTAATATCGGCCCGACTAAAAAAGTTTTTTTAACATTTGATCTGAACTATTCTGCTCCAAAAAAATATTTGAATTTCACGGAAACGAAATCAGAAAATGCACATGAAAAAAAAGCCGAACCCATTTGGATAAAAATGTGGAAGTTAAAAACGGGCGAGGTAATAGTACTTGGTATTGCTTTATTTGTATTAACCCTGATTTTCTTTTTTCAAGACGTGTTAGTTAAGCGCCCGAAGCTAACGGAACAAGTGCGTATTGCATTTTTAATTTTTACCTTATTCGGTATTGGCTGGTATTTCAATGCACAATTATCGGTGGTGAATATACTTGCGATGTTTAGCGCTCTGGTTAGTGGCTTTGATTGGGAATACTTCTTAATGGAGCCATTGATTTTTATTTTATGGGCTTCGGTGGCAGCTTCGCTGCTGTTCTGGGGACGTGGTGCTTATTGTGGCTGGTTATGTCCATTTGGTGCGTTGCAGGAGCTATTAAATAAAATCGCTAAAGCCTTAAACATAAAACAAATGGTAGTGCCATGGGCGGTACATGAACGTGTTTGGTCATTTAAATATTTAATTTTTCTTTTACTGTTCGGATTTTCACTTTACTCATTGGAGTGGGCAGAGCGATTAGCCGAAATTGAACCGTTTAAAACGGTGATTATTTTAAAATTTATACGTGACTGGCCATATGTGATATTTGCACTGGCGGTACTGATTCCCGGATTATTTATTGAACGTTTTTATTGTCGTTACCTTTGCCCGTTGGGTGCAGCTTTAGCGATTCCAGGAAAAATGCGCATGTTTTCCTGGTTAAAACGCTACAAAGAGTGCGGATCACCGTGTCAACGTTGCGCTAATGAATGCATGGTGCAAGCCATTCACCCGGAAGGTAATATCAATGTTAATGAGTGCCTCTATTGTTTGCATTGTCAAATAGTGTACAGAGATGAGCATGCTTGCCCGGTGATGGTACAAAAACGTTTGAAGAAAGAGCGCAGGGCCGCGCATAAGGCATCATTAAGTGAGTCGCTGGAAAAGTCTAACACGAAGAAACCATTGGCAGGAATTACAGTTGAAGTAGAACGGGATAAGTCAGTATTACGGAGTTTAAAAGATCGCGGGCTCTAATAATAACAGAGCAAATTTTAAAATCATTGGAATGAGGAATAAAGTCATGACAAACGAAAATAATAGTACTGAAGGTGAAACATTAGAAGAGGCAGGCCTGGCTCGGCGACAGATGCTCGGCGGTTCTATTAAGGTGGTCGCATTAGCTGGTATTGCAGGCTTAACAGGCGTGGGGGTATTAACGCCGGAAGCCGCGATTGCTGCATCAAAAAATAAAGCAGAAGTCGCACCGGGTGACCTGGATGAATATTACGGTTTCTGGAGTAGTGGTCAGGCGGGTGAGTTACGTATTTTAGGTATGCCGTCGATGCGTGAATTAATGCGCGTGCCGGTATTTAACCGATGTAGTGCTTCCGGTTGGGGTGCTACAAATGAGAGTCGTAAAATTTTACGAGATGGTTTGTTACCGACTACCAAAAAGTTTTTAGATTCAGGTAACCGCGGTGGAGTTTGGTTAAATGGTGACTTACATCATCCGCATATGTCGTTTACCGATGGTACCTATGATGGCCGCTATCTATTTATGAATGACAAAGCCAATACACGGGTTGCGCGAGTTCGTTGTGATGTTATGAAGTGCGATAAAATCATAGAGATTCCCAATGCATCAGATATTCACGGTTTGCGTCCACAAAAATATCCACGCACCGGTTATGTATTTGCAAATGGTGAGCATCGTGTGCCGATTCCAAATGATGGCAGCATATTAGATGAGCCAGAAAAATATCATGCAATTTTCACGGCCATCGATGGCGATGATATGGAAGTAAAATGGCAGGTGATGGTTGATGGAAATCTGGATAACTGCGATGCAGATTATCAGGGTTTGTATGCCTTTTCGACCTGTTATAACAGTGAAGAAGCAGTCAACCTGGGTGGCATGATGTCAAACGAACGTGACTGGGCCGTGGTGTTTGATATAAAAGCCATTGAAAAAGCCGTGAAAAAGGGCGATTACAAAAAGATTAATGGCGTACCGGTTATTGACGGTCGCAAAGGTTCTAAGTACACCCGGTACATCCCTGTACCGAATAGTCCCCATGGTTGTAACACCGCACCGGATGGAAAACATGTTGTGTTTAACGGCAAGCTTTCACCGACTGTGACGGTCATTGATGTTCGTCGTTTACCGGATTTATTTAAAGACAAAATTAAACCACGTGACACGGTAGTAGCAGAACCGGAGTTAGGCTTAGGGCCGTTGCATACTGCATTTGATGGTGAGGGCAATGCATTTACCACTTTGTTCCTCGATAGTCAGGCGGTGAAATGGAATATTAAAAAAGCCATTGATGCTTATAATGGTAAAAAAGTGAATCCTATTCTTGAAAAAATCGACGTGCATTATCAGCCGGGGCACAACCATACTACAATGGGCGAAACCAAAGAGGCAGATGGTAAATGGTTAGTGTCGCTGAATAAATTTTCTAAAGATCGTTTCATAAATGTCGGTCCTTTAAAGCCGGAAAATGAACAGTTAATTGATATCAGTGGCAAGAAAATGAGCGTTGTGCATGATGGACCGACGTATGCTGAACCTCATGATGTTTGTATTGTTCGTGCAGACATTGTTAATCCAGATTCTCTCTGGACATACGGTGATCGCATGTGGGCAGAGGCCACGGCTCAGGCTAAAAAAGATAATGTAAAACTGGGCAGTGATTCAAAAATCATTCGTGATGGCAAAAAAGTCCGTATATATATGTTCTCAATTGCGCCAAATTTCAGCATGGAAAAATATACGGTTAAGCAAGGTGATGAAGTTACCGTGTATATCAGTAATGCGGATGCGATTGATGATCTGACTCATGGTTTTACTATCGCCAACTATGGTGTGGCGATAGAAATAGGTCCCCAGCAAACGTCATCGATTACCTTTACAGCAGATCGACCTGGCGTTCATTGGTTCTATTGTCAATGGTTTTGCCATGCGCTGCATATGGAAATGCGTGGTCGTATGTTTGTTGAGCCTGCTTAGGGTTAGTTTTTTTGAAATTAAAAAACCTAAGTTATAACTTCCTTATCAGTCGCGATTTTTATCGCGGTTTGATGGGGCCGTTATGTATTGTTTTGTTTTTTGTATTGATAAATGTGTCGATAAATGTATCGGCAAAAATAATCAATGTTGAACCGGGGCACGCAACCATTCAAGCTGCTATTGATACAGCTGAAACAGGTGATGTTGTATTGCTGGGTGCGGGTGTCTATTCGGGTTCAATCAATATTCATCGTAGCCTGACATTGCTATGTGATAAGTTAAGTACGATTGACGGCGAAGGCTCATCACATGTGATTGTTGTAAATGCTCCTGATGTAAAAATTAAATATTGCCGTATACTGAATTCAGGAGAAGATTTAACTGGAGAAGACAGTGCGATTTTTATTAGTGATAAAGGAGACCGTGCTCTGATAGAGAATAATTATTTGGAAAATAATTTAATCGGAATTTATTTGAAAGGTCCGGAGTCTACAGTAGTAAGTGGTAATGTAATAATTGGCAGTCAGTTTCACCGCGTTAATGATCGTGGTAACGGTGTCTATTTATGGAATTCACCTGGCTCTGTGGTAAAGAATAATAATATTCGCTATGGTCGAGATGGAATATTTGTTACTAACAGTGAAAAGAATGTTTTTAAAGGCAACCGTTTTGAAGATTTGAGGTTTGCTATTCACTATATGTATACACATGACAGTGTTATTAGTCATAATCTTTCCATCAATAATCACGTGGGTTTTGCATTAATGTTTTCTGATCGAATTCATGCTATCGGCAATCACTCAATTGGAGATGCTGAGCGAGGTTTATTTTTTAACTTTACGAATTATTCAAAAATTGAAGCTAACCGTGTAAGTGGTGGATCAAAAAAATGCGTATTTATTTACAATGCGAATTTTAATGATATTAAAAATAATCGCTTTGAAGATTGTGAAATTGGTATTCATTTTACTGCGGGATCTGAACGCAATGAGATTTATGCTAATGCGTTTATTAATAATCGCACACAGGTAAAGTATGTGGGAACACGTTATATTGAATGGTCTAAAGACGGTGTAGGAAATTACTGGAGTGATAATGATGCTTTTGATATCAATGCAGATGGGGTTTCAGATCAGCCATACAAACCCAATGATTTAGTCGATCAAATTGTCTGGCGTCATCCCATGGCGAAATTATTGTTGAATAGTCCTTCGGTGAAATTATTGAAATGGGCACAATCTGAATTCCCCGGAATACATCCCGGTGGCGTTAAAGACAGCTCGCCGTTAATGGTAGCTCCTCACTTTGAAAATGTAATCCTAGGGGACAGTAAAATATTTGGGGGTGATGTGATCTCAGGCGATAATATGATTTCAGGGGGGGGGTGTGAATGATTGATTCGACTAAAGATAATAATGTGATTTCATTGGAAAATGTAACAAAAAAATACGCTAATGAATCGGTATTACGCGACATTAATTTTAATGTGCAATCCGGCGAATGCATAGTGTTAGTTGGCCATAATGGCGCGGGTAAAACTTCTTTAATGAAACTGATGCTAGGTTTAACAAAGCCTACGACTGGAAAAATTGAGGTGCTGGGACAAGATCCTGCGTTCAGTGCGGCCACCGCACAAAATCTAGCACTCGGGTATTTGCCCGAAAGCGTGGCATTTTATGAAGCGATGACAGGGATTGAAGTGTTAACTTTTTATGCCCAGCTTAAAGGTTTGGGTAAATTTGAATGTGAAAAATTATTAAATTTAGTTGGCTTGAGTGATGCTTCAAATCGTCGTGTCGGCACCTATTCAAAAGGTATGCGTCAGCGTTTAGGGCTGGCGCAGGCGATGTTGGGTAATCCGCAATTATTGTTTCTGGATGAGCCTACTACCGGACTCGATCCCATCTTACGCCAGCATTTTTACGAACTGATTGACGACCTGCAAAAAGACGGTGCTACTTCTATTATTTCCTCCCATTCATTACATGAAGTAGAAGCTCGGGCGAGTCGATTTGTGATTTTAAAAAATGGCGTGATTGTGGCTATGGGGTCATTAGAGCAGCTTTACCAGCAAGCGAGATTACCAGTGCAATTAAAAATTTCTGTAGCCGAAGGTCAAGCATCTCATATTGCGGATTGCCTTGGGTCTGGCGTTAATATTATGCATGTTAATAGTAAAAGTTTTCACTTGTCCTGTGTAACAGGTGAAAAAATGCCATTAATCCGTCACATAAGCAACCTTGGTGATGAAGTGCAAGATATACAAATAATGCCACCCAGATTGGACGAGCTTTATACTTTTTTTATGAATGGGGCCAACACATGAAAATGATATGGGTGCTCGCGCTTAAAGAACTACGCGATGGATTACGTAATCGCTGGATAGGTGCGGCTATTATTTTATTAGGTACACTGGCTTTTGCTTTATCGTTATTGGGCTCAGCGCCAGGCGGCTCGGTGCGCGCCAGTGATTTAGATATAATGGTGATAAGTTTATCGAGCTTAAGTGTTTACTTAATTCCGCTGATTGCATTGATGTTGTCATTTGATGCCTTAGTGGGCGAGTTTGAACGCGGTACGATGATGTTGTTGCTGACCTATCCGGTTGCTCGATGGCAGGTTATTACAGGAAAGTTTTTAGGTCATGTTCTGATTTTATTTATTGCGATTTTCGGGGGCTACGGCGGTGCTGTTTTTATTATGATTTTACTCGGTGGTAGTCTCGACGGTTGGCAGGCTTATCTGGCAATGATGATGAGTTCATTATTATTAGGCTCGGTTTTTATTGCGTTGGGTTATTGCTTAAGTGTACTAGTAAAAGAGCGAGCAACGGCTGTTGGCAGTGCCATTGGTTTATGGCTGGTGTTTGTCGTGTTGTATGATCTGGTTTTATTTGGTGCATTGCTGTTAGATGAAAGTCAGAAAATGAGTCAGCAGTTGTTTGCGACGTTAATGCTAATCAGCCCGACGGACAGTTATCGGATTTTAAATTTAAGTTTATTTGAGGGTGTGAGTGATGCAGCCGGAATTGCGGGAATTGCAAGCGAGGCGGGAATGAGTAGCTTGCTGTTAACGGGGGTGATGTTGTTGTGGGTTATTATCCCGTTGGCGGTGACTTTGTTTTTATTTCAACGACGTGAGATTTAAGATTTTTTATGGAGGTGCGGCTTTAGCCGCGCAAATAAAGTGACTATGAAATCAGCTAGTTAATGCGCGACTGAAGTCGCACCTCCAGAGTGATCATCCTTAACTAACTGGCTTTGGGGCTGAGGGGGGGATTAAATATCTAAATAAAAGAGAGTTATATGCAAAAATTATCAATTATTTTATGGGTTTTAATTCTATCGGCATGCGATAGAAATATTCCACTAGAGACCCCTGAAGCACAAACGCTCACTCGAGATGCTAATGGTTATTATTGCTTAATGACAGTGGTTAATCACAAAGGCCCCAAGGGCCAAATCATACTCAGCGATAAAAAGGTGCTGTGGTTTACCTCGGTGCGTGACACTATTGCGTTTACTTTATCCCCGGAAGAACCCAAAAATATTGCTGCGATTTATGTCAACGATATGTCACACGCATCATGGGATAGCCCCGGAGAAGATAACTGGATAGACGCGAAAAAAGCCTGGTATGTATTAGGTAGTAACAAGGTCGGAGGAATGGATGCGCCTGAGGCTGTCCCTTTTTCTTCTAAAAAAAGTGCCCTTGAATTCACTCAAAATGCGGGAGGGGAAGTGTTGCGTTTTGGAATGATTCCTAATAGTTATATTAATGGCGATTTTGAAAACTAAACTTTTAACTGTCAATGGAAGTTTCTATCAGCCAGTTGATAGAAGTCATAAAGTGATTTTGATAAAACAATAGTTCGATTTTATTATTTCATCAGATTGTGTACGCTAAAATACCAGAGTCTGTGAGCGCGTTAAACAGCGTATACAGACCCTGATTTTCAGGTTTTACCGGCTGCTAGCCAGTCTGCTAGTCAGTCTGCTAGTCAGGGCTGCTACGGGTAGCACTTTGCAGTTACCGTGTCGAACCAGCCTGATGCACAGTTGGCACTGGAGATCACCATATGAGGTTGACCATCTGTTGTTGCAGTAATAACCGCCATATCTGCTCCGGAAGTGGTCGTTACATTAGGGGGCGTTGCACCTTCTTCCCAGAGATAGGGTGCCCGCACTGTGCCACCATTGTTGGCAATACGTGTGACCGTTCCTGTGGGCGCTGTCATAAAGTAAGACGATTGGTTGGCGTGAATGGTAGCCCCTGAAGATGCTGAAAGAGCAACGGCATTTCTGTCATCTTTAACAACGACATCTATACCCGTACCATGCAAATGTACCTTGCTTCCAGCTGAGCTACTGACTGCTGTCATGTTACCGGTCTGGTTACCAGCAGTAGATAATGCCCTAATAACTGACCCATATACATGAAGTTCAGTATTGTTGGTCGCAACAAGTGTATTGAATGATCCATTTGAACCCCCACCATAGATGCCTAATATTTGAGTGGTGAATGTAATCTCGGAGCCAAAAAACCAGCTGTCATCACAAGATGCCTTATAACCAGTACCAATGTTTGCAACAGCGTGAGTTGTATAACGGCTACCAAACCAGTAGTGTTGTCCTTTAGTGGTCCCGCAGTCGGTTTCTTCCCAACCGCGTGCTGACACAACAACATCTACATTGCTCCAACGTGAAGTTCCGCCGCCTTGCCATTGTATATACCCATAGGCAAAACCGGCAGTACCCGATGACACTTTAAGGTTGTTGAATGCCATGGCAGTGCAGTTTTTGATGGTGAGCACGCCATATGGTGGATTACCCGTTGCACTAAATTCAAACTGAGATTGTTCAGATCCAGCGCCGTTAAATGAAACATGGCCAGTGTAGCCACTCGCAGGATCGCAAGTCATCGCCAGGCGACCGAATTTGCCTGGTCCCATTTGTACTTCAAGTGGAGCTGATGCATTGGGATGTCGAGTAGCTGACATCCAGTTCCGTAGGTCTTTAGTTGTTTCAAAACAATTATCGAGGGCGGCTGCATTTACCGTACAACGGGTCTTTAGTTGTACCGTTTGGGCCTGGTCATCAATAACTGCATGAGCTGAAACAGAAAATAAGAGAATGAACGAGATTATAGTTGTTTTCAATATGCTGATCATTTGCTTCCTCCGTGGATCGTGATAAGAGTAAGCAGGTTAAATAGAGTATTTGTTATTGTCTAGGTAAATACATGTGACGGCATTTAATTTTAAAGAGTTGTGAGTTTGTTCAGGTTATTAAACCAGCTGGAAATTGGGCGTAGCAAAATACTCCGTGCTACGTACTTGCATCTAATTTTGTTTGCTAGTAATCACCCATATAGTAATGATTGATGAATGGCTGAAAGCAACTATCTTGATAGTCAAGCCGATTGAAGTAGATTGTTAGCTGATATCTAAATTAACTGGACAAAGAGTCATTTGTGATTAATATATAACTAACTAGTCAGTTATTTATTGAAGTTGCCCCATGTTCTGTGAAAAAATAACCCACTCAAATTGCCGATGGAAGCGGCGTAAAGAGGCACGTCCAGAGGAAATCCTCGATTCTGCGCTCAAGCTCTTTACCGAAAAGGGCTTCAGTTCCACGCGTATGGTCGATGTAGCAAAAGCTGCGGGCATCTCAAAAGGCACGCTGTATTTATACTTTGATAGTAAAGAAGCCATATTCAGGGATGTGGTACAGCAGCGCATAACACCCCAAATTGACCGGGTGGCTGTTCTTGTTGATGATTATGAGGGCAGTCAGGCCGATTTACTTAAGAGTATGATTAACACCTGGTGGGTAGGCATCGCCTGCTCATCATTATCAGCGATTCCGAAAATAATGGTTTCCGAATCGGGAAACTTCCCTGAACTTGCAGAGTATTTTACTAAAACGGTCGTAACTCGGTCTCGAAACCTGTTCAGTAAAGTTATTAGTCGCGGCATGATTAATGGCGAGTTTGAACTGTACGAGGCAGAGGCGGTGGCAAGACTGGTTATCGCTCCGCTGGTGCAGGCAACGATCTGGATGCATTCATTAAAACCTTACGATGATGACACGGGCACGCAAAACTATTTACAGCTTCATATAGAGTTTATTTTAAATAGTCTGCTCAAAAAAAGTACATTCTGATATACATCAAAATCTAACTGAAAACGTATTTAAAATGAACAAACAAGGAAAGTATCAAATGAAGCTGAAATTAATTTTATTGTTATTTTTTGTTTTGAGTTCGGATGCTACGGCGCAGGTGAAAAGTGCCAGCCTGAGTTTAGAGCAGGTGTTACAAAAAGTGGTCGACCACTATCCCTCTATTAAATCGGCTGCATTACAGGTGCAAAAAGCGCGCGAAGAAAATATAAAAGTACAAAGTCAGCTGTCCTGGTTATTAAATGCAAATGCAGGGTATTCGCGAAACACCAGTTTATTTCTGGGGACGGCAATAGATCGATATGATGCCGGGGGCAGCATAAATAGAAGCTTGGATAATGGCGGGGCACTTGGGTTTAATGCCAGTATATCACGGGAAAATTCGGCGGAAACATTTGGACCAACCATTCCTAATCCATTAAATAAAGCCCGTGTGGATATAAATTACCGCCATCGTTTTGAAAAAGGTTCGGGTAACCCATTATATGTGGAAGGATTACAACAGGCTGAAGTGAGTGAGAAATTAGCGCTAAGTGATAAACTCAGCCTGTATGATCAACTCGCATCGCAGGTGATTGATCTATATATTGGTGCGGCTACAACGCAGGCCAGAATAAAAAGTTTAGATAAAACAATCGAAAGAACCGAAAGACTAAAAAAATATATTCAAAAAGAATTTAAGTTAGGCTTATCTGAAGAAAAAGATGTGCTGCAGGTGAATGCGCGATTAAGTATTAACCAGGCGGATAAAAAAAGTTTACAAGTTGCCTGGAATAAACAACTTATTTCATTAAATCGCTTAATGGGCCGGGCGTGGGATGAGCAATTGTCGCCTGAGATGGATATAAAAAAATCGCAACACAATAAATTTAATGAAGTGTATGTGCAGTCGCAATATCATAGTCCACAGCTCAAGCGCATCGCAGCGAGATTGCAATTGGCCGACAGTCAAATACGTAGTAGCCGCGATAAACGTAAAGATGATTTAGACCTGGTTTTATTTTTAGGCAATGAAGTTAACCAGGGTGATACCAGTATTGGTGATTTAGATGAATCAGAGATAGTGGGTGGTATCAGTATAGAATTTAATCGAGGACTGGATAAAACGGGTTTTGATGCAGCGTTACGACAGGCACACTATGATCGTGGGCTCGCATTACAGGATAAAAAACAAATTCTTGAAGATCTGCAATATAGTATTTCAAGTTTACTTGCTGAAATTGAGGCCAGTGATCATGCATTAATTGCATTTAAAGAAAGTGTTAAAGCTGAACAAAAAAAACTTAAAGAAGCCGTTGCCCGATATCAGGATGGCAGAATTGAAACCGACAGAATTATTGATTTTGAATCACAGCTAGCGGTTGCTGAGTTATCGGCTGATTTACAGTTAATAGAATTAGTTCGACGGGATCATCAATTAAATTTACTGCGTGGCGGCATCTGGAAAAATATTTTATTACCACAGTTTAGCTTTGATGAATATAAATTAAAAAATCTAACCGCTACATCAAGTGAAATCAACAAAAGTGTAAGCAAAGAAGGAAATAAATAATGGAAGCTATTATTCGCTATCTGGTCACCCGTAGCCTGGTTGTTAATTTAGTGTCTGTTTTTTTATTAGCCATTGGTGGTGTAACCGCCGTGATGTTTATGCAGGTTGAGGCCTTTCCAAATGTAAATCTGGATGTCATTCAAGTAGATGTTGTGTATCCCGGAGCATCACCTGCTGAAATTGAACAATTGATTATTACGCCAATTGAACAAGAGTTGCGTGCCATTAACGGCATTGATAAAATGATTTCTATGGCCTTTCCCGGTTCCGGTCGAATTTCAATGGAAGTTGACCCGCATGCCAATAATCGTGATCGCTTAACATCAGATATTTCACTAGCAGTTGATAGAGCAACTTTACCAGCCGATTTACCGAATGACCCCTTTGTTACTGAAGTGGATGGTGCGGTGTTTCCTATTTTACGCGTGGCGGTTTCTGATGACCGATCTGAATTAGCATTAAAACGTTTGGGCGATAAAATAAAGGAAGATTTATTAGCTATTAATGGTGTCGCTAAAGTGGTTTTACTGAGTGATCGTAAAGCCGAGTACAGTGTGGAAGTTGATCCGGAAAAATTACGTAAGTCGCGTATCTCAGTAGACCAAATTGCACAGGTATTACGTGGCTGGAATATCAATACACCCGGCGGAGAAATTGAGACGCCGGATGGGCAAAAATCGGTGCGTATTGTCGGCGAGTTTAGCAGCATAGAAGATGCAAAAAAAATAGTGATTCGAGCCAATGCCAGAGGCAATGCAATATTATTGGGCGATGTTGCAACGATTAAAGAAGCATTGGAAAAACCTGGAACATTGCATGATGTGAAGGGGCACCCTGCAGTGTCGATGTTGATATTAAAAAAAGCCAATGCGGATATTATTGACACTATTGATTTGATTTCGCCTTATCTTGAAACGATACCAAAACGTTACGGTGAAGATGTTTCGGTAAAAACATTTCAGGATTTTTCGCGATTTGCACGTCTGCGTTTAGGTGTGCTAACCAATAATGGTTTGGTGGGTATCTTTTTAGTGTTTATTTCTTTGATTTTGTTTTTAAGATTTTCAGTCGCAATGACCACAACCTGGGGTTTGCCTATCATTTTTATGACCGGTGTTGCGGTTATTTATGCGCTGGGCATGACGCTTAATTTAATATCGATGATGGGTTTTATCATGGTGTTAGGCATGCTAGTTGATGATGCCATTATTATTGGTGAGAATATCACCTACCATATGGAAAAAGGTTTAAATCCGGTAGAAGCCGCGGTTAAAGGTGCGGTGGAATTAATCGGTCCGGTAACCACAACTATCCTAACAACGGTCGCCGCCTTTTTACCCATGATGTTTATGTCAGGGATTATTGGAAAGTTTGTTATTGCCATACCTATTGTGGTTATCACATTATTAATACTATCCTGGATGGAATCCTTTTTTATGCTGCCCAGCCATGTGGCACATGTAACCAATCCTGACAAACATCCAAAAGAACGAGCATGGTTATTAGCGCTGGAAAATATTTATGGCTGGATGTTAGAAAAAGCCATTCGCTTTAGGTGGACAACGGTAGTTATATCTTTTCTAATTTTGGGTGGCTCTGTTGTTTTGGCCAAACAAAGTTTACAGTTTCAGTTATTCCCACCAGTGGGTGTAGAGGAGTATTTAGTACGGGTGACGGCTAAACCCGGAACATCGTTAAGAGAAATGCGCCAGCATCTGCGTGATGTTGATCAGGATATTCGCAACAATACCAATCCGGAATATCTGGAATCGACGATTGCTCAAAGTGGTGATATTTCCATGGATGGTGGTGACCCGCTGACACAGCGCGGTAGTCGCTACGGGCAAATTCGCACCATCTATTCACCCGCGGTTAGTCGGCCTGAACATAACGCGACCGATGACATGAATAAAATTACAAAAATACTTAAGGAAAAATACTCAAAGTTAGAAATTTCATCCACATTAATCTCAAACGGGCCGCCTTTAGGACGTGCACTGGAAGCCGAAATTAATGGTTTTGATAAACCCTCGAGTGAACAGGCTGCTCGGCAGTTAATGGATTATTTGTTAACCGTTGACGGAGTTACGACGATAGATAGTGGCTTAAAACCGGGCGATGCAGAATTGCATGTAGTGCTTAATCGAAAACTTGCCGCTTATGCGGGTATAGATTTACAAGTTGTGTCGCGACATATTCGAGCGGCAGCAGATGGTTTAATTGTTTCTACTATTCGTCAAGGCACGGAAGAGATCGATGTGACTATTCGCTTTCCCAGAAAAGGTGCGGGGGAATTAGCGCAAATTGAACATGTACTAATACCCAATAACCGCGGCGGTTTAATCCCACTGTATAAAATTGCTACTTTGGAAGAGCATAGCGGCTATACCACTATTCGTCACAAAGATGGTGTGCGTATTGTGAATGTTGTCGCTGATATAGACAGCAGTAAGCTGTCTAGTTTGAAGTTGAATAAAATAGTTAAAGACAATGAAGCGGCCTGGCTCAACGGGGTTGCTAACAAAGTTACGGTTAACTATGGGGGCGAGCAGGAAAAAAATCAGGAATCATTTGTGAGTTTGCTGGTTGCATTTGTGTTTGCCTTAATAGCTATATTTTTTATTCTGGCGATTCAGTTTAATAATATGGTGTATCCATTATTAGTTATGATGGCGATTCCCTTTGGTGCGATTGGTGTGATTTTAAGTTTTTATTTACATGATATGTTCTGGAAACCGATGCCATTATCATTTTTCTCAACTATGGGAATGGTGGCTTTAACGGGGGTGGTCGTGAATAGCTCCCTGGTGTTGCTGGTGTTTGTTCAGCGTGCGAGGGCAGAAGGTATGAAAATAAAAGAGGCGATTTTACTGGCTGGGCGCAGGCGCTTTAGAGCTGTTGTACTGACAGCAGCAACAACCGTGGTGGGTTTGTTACCCACTGCCTATGGTTGGGGTGGGCTGGATCATTTCGTATCACCAATGGCATTGGCTTTATCTTCGGGTTTAGTGTTTGCCACGGTGGTCACCTTGTTTACGATTCCGGCGACACTGGCGGTTGGGCATGATGTAAGAGCGTTTTTGAAGCGTTTGTTTAGAATTAAAAGTAAATCCGTTGTTGGTTGAGCGGGAGGCTATTAGATAAATGAATGTTGAGTAAAGTCAGCTAATTTTAACTGACTTTACTCAATGCTGTTGTCTGAAAGGAATTATATTACAGAATGATTTGCGCAGCTTTACGATATTTAGCATATTGACACAATCTTTTAACCACCCGGTCATTGATGCTGTTTAAATCATAGCTGCCATCAGCCAGTTCTTCACCGGCTGGCATACCGAGTAATAACTCTAATGCTTGTTGGTAATGTTCAACTGGGTAAATATTAAATTGTCCCAGTTCAATTGCATCAATAACATCTTTTCGTAAGGATAAATTTTTAACATTAACTGCGGGAATAATACAGCCCTGTTTTCCGGACAAGCCGCGTTGATTACAAATATCAAAAAATCCTTCAATTTTTTCATTAACACCACCAATAGCCTGCACAAAACCTTGTTGATTTAATGATCCAGTAATGGCTAACCCCTGTTGTATCGGGAGATCGGTCAGTGCGGAAATTAACACGCACAATTCCGCTACCGAGGCACTGTCACCATCAATCAATCCGTAAGACTGCTCGAAAGTTATGCTGGCGGAAAAAGATAAGGGGGTGTCTCGTATGTATCGGCTGGCGAGCAGGGCAGATAAAATTAAAACACCTTTATCGTGTATCGAGCCGCTTAAATCAACTTCGCGTTCTATATTAATGATTTTCCCATCACCTAAATGTACCGATGCGGAAATACGTGAAGGTTGACCGAAACCAAATTTACCTATTTCAAAAACCGACAGACCATTAATTTCTCCCACCACTTCACCTTCGGTGCGAATCATTAAAGTCCCCCGTTGAATGTCACTCTGAATTAAACCCTGAATACGGCAGGTGCGTTCAATTTGAGCATCTATTGCCTGCTGAATATTGGTGGCGGTAATTAATTCGCTATTCGACTGTAGTGCATGATATTGCGACTCGATTAATAAATCGTCAATGGTGCGTAAACGGGTAGATAATCTTTGCGAGTCATTTGCCAGTCGTGAACTAAATTCTATCACCCTGGCAATGGCTGATGCATCCAGATCTTTTAATTCAAATTTCCTAACGCGCGATGCAATTAAACGAGCATATTTTAGTGTGGCATCTTCATCGCGAAAAATTTCCTCTTCGAAGTCGGCTTCTACTTTAAATAGCTCGGGAAAATCCGGATCAATTTCATGTAGTAAATAATAGGTGCCACGATCACCCAGTAAAATTATTTTAATTTTTAGTGGAATCGGTTCCGGTTCAAGTGTTACTGAGTTATCTCCACCTACTGCCTGCTCAAGATTTTCTATTTTGGCTTTTTTGGCATACATGCTGCGTTTAAGTGCATCCCACGCGTGGGGTGTGCTTAAAATTTTGTGTGCATCTAAAACCAGATATCCGCCATTGGCTTCTAATAAGGCGCCGGGTTTTATCAGGGTGAAATTATTGCCCGGGTTGCTAGAGCGGTTTTCATATTCAATGCGGCCCACTAAATTTTGATAAGTAGGGTTATCAAGATAAACCACCGGCGCGCCTTTTTGTTTGCCGCATTCAACAATTAAATTGACTTGATAGCGCTGTAGTGATTCGCCTTTGTTGATTTGTTGCTGAGTTGATTCACTATCCGATGCGTCTTCTTCGGCTTCAGTGAATTCCTCTAAATGATGCAGTACATCTTCCTGTAAGCCTTTAAGGTAATTAACGACTTCTGGTAGTGATTTAAATTTGCGCTTGTTATCTTTGATTAAATTACTGCTCGCAAATAGGGCGACTTTGCGATTGAGCTTTTTAATTTTAATATTATGTTCACGGCGTTGACGTGACATTTCTGGCGCAAGATATTCCAGTTCATCTTGAAAGTTGGCAATTTTAACTTCAATTTCATCTTTAATTTCTTCGCTCAGAGCATCGTACTCATCTTCGGTAATATTGCGCCCGTCAATAATCGGGGTGAGGATAAATCCGGAAGGGGTATTGCTTAAATTAATATTTTGCTGGCGAGCCTGTTCAGCGTGTTTATCTAGCATGCTGGCCTGTTTTTTCTGAAAGGATTTTTCAATTATCTGTATCTGTTCCTGATATTCAGTGGTTTCAAATGCAGCATTGATGGCTTTACCCAGATCTTCTATGAGGTTTTTCATGTCCTTTTTAAAGGTGCGGCCCTGCCCTGCGGGGAGTTTGAGTGCACGGGGTTTGTAGTCCTGCTCAAAGTTGTGGACATAACACCAATCGGAGGGGGCGTCTTTTTCTGCAGCTACCCGGCTTAAATATTTTCGAATTAAGCCATGTTTTCCCAGCCCAGATGAGCCCATCACGTATAGGTTATAGCCACGGTGGTTGACGTTAATGGCAAATTCAATGGCCTTAAATGCCCGATCCTGGCCCAGGATGTCCGGCAGATCTTCGAGCTCGGCGGTGCTGTCAAATGGTAGAGTTTCAGCGGTGCAAAGGGGGCGCAGCTGAGCGGCAGTGAGGAATTTTGTCATTCTTAGTGTCTTTATGATTTTTTATTATTGTCGGACTGAAATAGTGTCTCAGTACTGAGTTTGAGCTAAATTAATGCTTATTATCAAGATTGCTCATTTATTATGGGCCCATAACGGATGATTATGGGCGTTCTGGTAACGTTAAATATTCATGTTTATGCGTAAATTCGTATTATTTGGGTTTGCATAAGCAGGTAGTCAGTGACTTTTAAAATTACCTGAATACGATTTACTTACTATATATATCCATTCTCCCACAGTTTCAAGTCATACGTCATGTATCCGGCCATATATATGTGGAATTAATAATAACCAATAAATAAAGCCGTTTTATTCACCAGGGTAACAAGCTACAATCTGGGGCTAATAAATAATTGTGGAAATTTATATGTCATCTGTTGATTTGAAACCCGCTCAGTTACACCCCGCATTTCAGTGGAAGCGCTCAGAGCGAATTGACTCACTCAATATCACCATTGAAGAATACGAACATATAAAAACCGGTGCGGTGCACTACCATCTAGCGGCAGAAAATAACGAGAACGTATTTTTAGTTGCGCTGCGAACGATTCCCACCGATTCTACGGGTGTGGCCCACATGTTAGAGCACACTGCACTTTGTGGCAGCGAGCGCTTTCCTGTACGTGATCCGTTCTTTATGATGATTCGTCGCTCCTTAAATACATTTATGAACGCCTTTACCAGCAGCGACTGGACGGCTTATCCCTTTGCCAGCCAGAATCGTAAAGATTTCGACAACCTGATGGATGTGTATCTGGATGCGGTATTTTTCTCGCGCTTGCATGAACTGGACTTTGCTCAGGAAGGGCACCGCTTTGAATTTGAAACCGCGGACGATCCATCAACGCCATTGGTTTATAAAGGCGTGGTGTTTAATGAAATGAAAGGCGCTATGAGCTCGCCGGTTAGCACATTATGGCAAACCGTTACCGAGCATTTATTTCCCACAACAACTTATCATTACAACTCTGGCGGTGAGCCTGAAAATATTCCCGACTTGAGTTACCAGCAACTAAAAGATTTTTATAAGGTACATTACCATCCTTCAAACTCTGTGTTTATGACCTTTGGTGATATTCCGGCTATCGAGCATCACCAGGTGTTCGAGGAAAAAGCCTTAAGCCGCTTTGAAAAGCTGGGTGTTGACATTAAAGTAGATGATGAAAAACGCTATAGCGCACCACAAAATTTCGAAAGTACCTATGCGTTCGACGAAGAAGAAACTAAAGCTAAAACACATGTGGTGATCAGTTGGTTACTCGGGCTCAGTACATCACTAGAGGATATGTTGCAGGCGCATTTGATGTCTAGTGTGTTATTGGATAACTCCGCGTCACCATTGCAGCAAGCTTTGGAAACAACCAGCCTGGGCGCGTCACCTTCGCCGTTATGTGGGCTGGAAGATTCCAATCGTGAAATGAGTTTTATGTGCGGCCTGGAAGCAACCGAAGCCGAGTGTGCGGGTGATATTGAAAAACTGATTTTAGATGTGCTGGAAAAGGTAGCAGAAAATGGTGTCGATCAATCACAGGTCGAAGCTGTGTTGCATCAGCTGGAATTGAGTCAGCGAGAAATAGGTGGCGATGGTTACCCTTATGGTATGCAATTAATTCTGGGTGGGCTATCGGCGGCGATTCATCGTGGTGACCCGATGGCAGTGATGAATATTGAACCCGTATTAGAACAGCTTCGCCAGGATATAAAAGATCCAGAATTTATTAAAAATTTAGTGAAGAAAAATTTGCTAGAAAATAAACATCGCATTCGGTTAGTCATGACGCCGGACACTAATTTAAGCAAAGCTAAAGAAAAAGCCGAAGCGGATAAATTAGTTGAAATAAAGTCCAGGCTCACAGATGCAGAAAAACAGCAAATTGTAGAGCAGGCGGCAGCACTGGAAAAAAGACAGAATGAAGTTGATGACATCAGTATTTTGCCAAAAGTCGGGCTTGAAGATGTGCCGGCCAAGTTACAGATTCCGTGTGGTTTATCAAAAACAATGAACGACATGCAGCTGGCTTTTTTCGAGCAGGGCACCAACGGTTTAATCTATCAGCAAATTATTGTTGACTTACCCGAGCTGCCAGAAGATCTGGTGAACTTGCTGCCAATTTACACGTATTGTCTAACCGAATTAGGTTGTGGTGAAAAAGATTATTTACAATCTCAGGCCTGGCAAGATGCAGTAAGTGGCGGTGTTGGTGCTTATACAAGTGTGCGTGGATCAGTGGATAGTGAACAGGAAGTTAAAGCGCATTTTGTTTTTTCCGGTAAAGCCTTAGCGAGAAATCACCAGCAGTTAAATGAGTTGATGTCACAAATGTTAGATAATGCACGCTTTGATGAGCTGGATCGCATTCGTGAACTGGTGTCACAAAAACGTGCACGACGCGAGCAAAGTGTGACTGGTCAAGGCCACAGTTTAGCGATGAGTGCAGCGAGTAGCGGCATGAGCCCGGCGGCTGAATTAAGTCATCGTATTTCTGGTTTGCAGGGCATTCACCGGCTGAAGAAACTGGACGATGCATTAAATAACCCGGATAAAGTAAAATCATTGGCGGAACAATTTAAAACGATTCACCAATTCATCATCAATGCGCAACGAAAATATCTGAGCGTAGCAGAAAAAGAATCGCAAAGTGATATTGAAAAAGATATTCAAACTTATTGGGTGGGTAAGGGCAATAAGCAAACGAGTCAGTTTAATTTAGAGCCAGTAAAGCAGCAGGTTAAACAAGCGTGGTTGACCAGTACTCAAGTTAACTTTAGCGCTAAAGCTTATCCGACAGTGAGTGTCAATCATGAAGATGCAGCGGCGCTTTCTGTACTCGGTGGTTTTTTACGTAACGGTTATTTACATCGAGTGATTCGTGAACAAGGTGGAGCTTACGGCGGCGGTGCAAACCATGAGCCGGGAAATGCCTGTTTCCGTTTTTTCTCTTATCGTGATCCGCGCTTGTCTGAAACGCTTGACGATTTCGATAAATCAATTGAGTGGTTGTTAAATGAAGAGCATACGGAGCTACAGGTTGAAGAATCTATTTTAGGCGTAATCGGTGGCATGGATAAACCTGGTTCACCCGCGGGTGAAGCTAAGCAGGCCTATCATAATGAACTGTATGGGCGCACCCCCGAACAACGCCAGTTATATCGTGAGCGGGTGTTAAAAGTGACTGTCGAAGATTTAAAGCGCGTGGGTGAAAAATATTTAAAACCAGAAAATGCCAGCATTGCGGTAATCACTAATCCGGCAAATGAAGATGCAGTGAAAGCGCTGGGATTAGAAATATTTAATTTATAAACTCTATTGCACATTTGTCATACCGACAAAAGCACACTACTGTCCGTAATGGATAAGAATGAAAGTTATAGTGATTAATATTTATTGGTAAATATCATTTAAACGTGAATGTGAGCTTAAAAAAATATAAAGCTTTAAACTGTCGTTCCGGTATGCTTTTGAGCCGGCATACTGTAGCTTTGATATTCTAGTATGCTGGGTTCAAAGCCGCTGGATCCCAGCCTCATGCATGCAGGGATGACACGATAGCTTGACTTTATTTAATCGCGGGTTGCTTATGATTATTTTGTTTTTTACTCCGGACAGTAGTGTGCAAAAGCAGGTATTCAGTGACAGAAAATTTTCTATTATTAAAGTTAGGCACAAAAAGATATAATTTCAATTATGCACTTACTACTCATACGATTAAATCTCCATATTCCCAATGCTCATTCTTTAAAAGAAAAACGCAAACAAATAAAAAGTTTAAAAGACAGATTATGCAATCGATTTAATGCATCTGTAGCGGAAGTGGATATGCTGGATAACTGGCAAAAGTCTGTTGTGGCATTATGTTTATTAAGTAATGATAAGTCTTATCTAGATAAACAATACAGTTTAATAGAAACGCTTGTACTAGAGTATGCTGAGCTGGAATTGATTTCGGCTGATCGAGAGTGGTTATGAAAACATGAGTATAAAGAAGGGCTTTCAAAGCTGCTATCTCTAAGCCGTACTAGACTTCATCTGACAGGTTAATGTTTTAGCTCTAATATGCTCTAGTGGAGGCAATGACTCAAACTAGCCAGAAGCGGAAGGTAAAAAGCTACTGATTTTAAACGTCCGCTTCAGAGTGTTCAGAAACCCTTATCTACAGTCAATGTTGACAGATTAACGCTAAAGCTAATTTGAAATAGTAAATAATAGGTTTTAATTGCTAGATCTAAGCAATTTCATTAGTACTGATTGATATGCTCTTAAGTTGTTTTGATCAATCCGCACATTCAATACAAAACTCCGCATATGGCACAGCATCAAGGCGCTGTTTGCTTATCTCAGTGCCGCATTTTATACACAAGCCAAATTGAGCATTAATAATTCGTAATAAGGCTTTATCAATTAACATGATAGTAGTTTTGGCATCGTCATTTAATGAGTTAAGTACTTCATCATTTTCTAGTTGAGTGGCCTGCTCGGCGAAGTCCTTTTCGATGGCCTCATCTACATGATGCAGGTCTTTACTAATCGCATCGACGCGTTGAGTGAAATCAGCGCGTAATGCAATCAATTGTGCTTTGTATTCAGTTGATTCGACCATAGTGCACCTCATTTTTAAGCTGTTTTTATTATGCTAAACAGTTCATCTTTTAACTGCAGTCGTTGTTTTTTAAGCACTTCAGAATAGCTATCTTCAGGTGTTTCAATGCCTTCTTCAATGCGTCTGATCTGGTGATCGAGATCATGATATTTATCGAAGAGTCTTTCAAAATACTTGTTATTTATTTTGAGCGCATGAATCTGCTCTTTGTACTCGGGTAGTTCGTGGATCAAATCGTGCTTTTCACCTAACATTATTTAATTCCTAACTGATTCAACTTAAGGTTAGTCTATCTATTGGTGCATTTCTTGATATTAAACAACAAGTAGTGTGATATATGATCAGTTAATTAGCCAGGGTGCTTTGATCTGGCGACTTGATTAAAGACAGTTTAAAAAGCGTAGAGATTGAATAGAGAGGTAAGACCATTGGGCACTCTGATGATGGAGCTTAGTGCTCATCGCCGTCATAAATCCACATAGACTCGGTTTTTCCTGCCCTTATAAAGCCTGCACTTTTGTAAAATTCAATAGCATTAACATCAGCTGTAATCATTTGTTGGTGAAAGTTTGTATACTTAAGTTTTAATGCTTTTAACATGTTCATTCCAATACCTTTTCTTTGATGGTCAGGATGCACTAGCATATGTGGGTAGTATACGACCAGGTATCCATCAGAAATGGCATTACCTATGCCAACTAGTTCACCTGATAAACGTGCCGTTACTAAAGCGTGTGAATTACGTAATGCATCTAAAAGTTGTTGTGGTTTGTTTGCGGATGACCAATGATTGGCTTTGTAGATATTAATAACTTCATCAAAATTAATTGAGTCGTTCAAGCTGATAATAATTTTCATAGTAATTCCAGTTATAAGTTTCTCACCATTAAATTATTGAGCGTAATGGATATATAATTACCAATATAAAAGGATAAATCATTTCTAAGCATATGATGCTATAAAAGGAATTAAATAATGAAATCTTATACATTTAATGGTAGTCCCAGACTCCAGATATTAGCCATACCTTGAGAAATAAGTGAAAAATCAGTGTTTTTACTGGTTTCATTTCTTGCTTTACAGAACTCAGTATCTGGATAGAAAAGAGTTGAAGCTAACCCACGACCTGAAGAAATAATTGTCGATGTTTTATCAAAACGAAGTTTAGTGAAACGGGAGAACGAATCATTTAGATTTGAGCTGTTTTCAGTAAGGCAATTTGCAAGATGCCAGGCATCTTCTAGTGCCTGACATGCACCTTGGCCTGATGTGGGTAAGGGAGCATGAGCTGCGTCACCAATAATTATAAGATTATTTTTATGCCATTTTTTAACAGGGTTATGGTCATGAACATAAATCTTGTTAATGTTGCTTGAAGGTGTTTCAGTAATAATGGTGTTTATTAGCCCTGGCCAGTTTGAAAATAACGTTTTTAATTCTTGCTTGTATGCCGATGGGTCTCGAGTTCCAATCTTTTTAGCCGAAACACCTCCGGCCCAATATGCTTTATGCAAAGTAACCGGTACGATACCGAATCGTTCACCTGTTCCCCAGTAGTCTTTAACTATAATTTCATTAAATATTTTATGTTTAGACTCAAACACGCCAATCCAATTAATAAAACTCTGATAGTTTGGTTTGTTGTCACCCGTTACGTATTTTCTAGCGATAGATGACATACGACCATCAGCGCCAATAATGATATCAGCGGTTGTTTGTTTGGAACTTTTAAAATATATCTCAACCCTTGATTCTTTCTCTTTTATACTGGTGATTTCATATCCGTATTTTATTTTTACGCCAAGTGAAAGCAGTTTTGAAACTAAAATATTCTGAAACTCGTAACGCAGTATAGACAGACTCGGGTAACCCATAGACTGGTTAATTTCTTCTAGGTCCACGGTACCTAACATTTCATTGGTAATAGAGATGCGTTGCATTGAGGAAGGGGAACCCGATACGGCTTTAATTTCATCTAGTAGCTGAAGCTGATCTAATACATAAGCCGCATTGGGCCAGATAATAATTCCAGCACCAATATTTGTCTCAGACTTATTGCGCTCATAAACAGTAACATCAAAGCCTTTTAGCTTTAATGCGATAGCACTACTAATACCTGCGACTCTACCACCTAATATGGCAATTTTCATGTAGAGATCCTTGCTTGTAATAACGTCATATATGGTGAGAACTGTTATTTTCCAGTGATTACTATCTGTCTCAAGAGTGTATTATATTTAGGCAAACAAACCTCGGCTGATGGTGATTATGGCGTGTCCTGGTTTAAGCAGAGCGCTATAAATGCTTAATTTGTTTTGCTTAGGAGATGCAGCTTTTAGAATTTCCTTATAAAGGATAGCGGAGAGTAAGTCCTGAAGGATTCAGTATTTGAAGTTATTAATTGATTAATTCATTATATTTGCATCAATAACTTAGCCTTTTTATGTATAGCATAAATTGTTGATTGTTACCGTTTACTCATCTTCAGGTAATGAATTAAACTCTTTTTTTCTGTTTTCAAACCAGTCTTTCATCGCATCTGGTTTTTTCATAAGTTCCTGAATTTCGTCCATGGCTTTTAGATGTTCTTTGTCCTGCTTTTGAAACATTTCCATTCCATGCTGCTTACTCATTTCTGCAATTTCTTCAAAAGTATTGGCTTGAAATGTTTTCAGGCACGCACCACCAAGTTGTTTGCAATTCATTGTTTTCATCTCTATTTCCATTTTTAGAATCATTACACTAATATTATCCAGACTAAGGTAAATGTGCTTATTGTGCAATAGTTTTATAACTAGTTTTCATTTTATGCTATGGAAAGCCTGATTCTAATATATTATTAGGGTATTTAATAAAAAGCATGTGAATGGTTGCCCTTTTAAACGATACTTTTAATAAATGATAATGCTGGTTACTTCCCGCGCATCGCTGCGATATGAATGTCACTATATTCGCTTCCCGTATAAGCATGATCACCTCCTGAAGTAATCGGCGGTTTACACCGTATTCGTTGCATACAAGACACCAGCTAAACGACTTGAAACAACAGGGAAAGCAATCAGGGCGTTACTACGGCTACTATCTGGATCACAACCACAACAAACTTTCAAGGTAACAGGATTACGACTAAAATTATAAACCGATTAATTCTAATAATTTAGTAAACGATTGCGGATTAAAGTATAAATATAATATCAAGATAAAACTGTTAATGACCAAAATCGTGACAGTAATAATAAGTGTTTTTTTCAGTCTGCTGTATATTGAGTTATTAATTAAAGCACTATCCTGTTTTAACCTTTTCAGGTCAGGTAATACCTGGTCGAATGATTGATAATGGTTTCCTCTATCTTCTTCCATTAAATTACGTAATATATTTCTTAAGGGTTTGTTGAGTTGATTGAATTCAGTTGATTCCTGTATGCGTTTATTTGAAAAAATGACTGACTTGCCGGTTAGCATGCGATAAAAAATAGCCCCTACACTGTACAAATCAAGAGATTTCGCTGATCCACCTTTGTCGCTGGGCTGATACCAGTCAGTGCGGGTGCTGGTTGTTGCATAATGTTCATCGAGGCCAAAGTCTGAGATTTTTATGTTGCTTTTGTTGTCGAATAAGATATTGCTAGGGCGTAAATTTCCGTGTGGAATGTTTTCATTGTGAGAAAATTGCAATGCTTCACAAATCGATTCAGCTATCGGAATGAATTTATTTAAGCTAATTTTTCTCACTAGCCTGTCTTGTAAGCTGCCGTTACTAATGTGTTCCATGACAATAATGAATGCAAATTTACTTTTTGATGTGCCGTAAATTTTAATTATATTTTTGTGAGTAAGTTGGCTTAATTGCTTGGCCTCTTTGTATCCTGCGATAGACTGGGTGCGCTTTTTTATAACCAGAAGGTTATGTCGGGTCATGTCTTCAAATAAGTATACAGCCCCGAATTCATTTTTTTTAATAATGTCTAATAGTGAGAACTTATTGTCTGCATTGTTAATGGCGTTGTTCGCTTCTGATTTCTGGTTTTGATTTAAATGTGCACCTTTGGTCAGGGTTAATAATTGCAAGCGAATTTCATCGGTGCTCGAGGGGCGTAATTGGGGTTTTGTTTGCAGGCATTGTTCTATCAATTTAGCTAAAGTGTTTGGCAGATTGTTTAGCTTATTTGTAAGGCTGTCTTTGTTTAACGGTGGAAGTGATCCGATAAACATCTCATACATGATTACCCCCAGCGAGTAAATGTCAGACAGGTGAGTCACCGACTCCGGGTCACTGAATTGTTCTGGTGACATGTAGTCCGGTGTACCAACTATGTCTTCTGGTTTTCCACTAGCGGCTAACCAGGCAATGCCAAAGTCTAAAATGTGTAAATTATTTTCCATATCCACGAGCAGGTTTGACGGTTTGATATCACGATGAATAACGCCGTTTTTATGGGCACTAGACATGCCTTTACAAATTTGAATGAGCAGGCTTATTTTATTATTGATGCTAAGTTTTTCCTGCTGAATCACATGTGACAGGTCGCTTCCCTGAATATAGTCCATTACAAAATAGGGTCGGCCTTTTTGGGTGAGGCCACGGTCAATAATATGAATAATATTTGGATGATTTAACTGCGCAATAACCAGTGACTCCTGTTCAAACAAAACCTTAGCTTCATCATCCCAAAGATACTCTGCAGATAAAAATTTAATGGCTACTGTGCGATTGAGCGAAAGTTGGCGGGCCTTGTAGACAGTGGCCATTCCGCCGGTCGCAAATTTGGTAAGGTTGGAGTAGCCGTCGAGTTGCATTTATTGAGTATAGTGTAATATTTAGGTTGTGGAGTCAGTTGATCATCTAAGTGACTGGAAGCTCGTTACAATATACTAGTATGCTTGATTAATATTTGATAAGTTTCTACTTCTTAAAATAGATAAAATCTGTAGGCGACGGATTTTTATGGCAGGTGTTTATATTTTAATAAATCATTGTTGAAATACTATATAATATGTGTCTCTAAATTTTTAGCATATTTAATATGACTGACTCAAAACATGGCTTAAGTATTTTATACGCTGCCGTATTTCTGCTATCCTTAAATGGTTTATTCTCAAAATTAATACCCCTCGATGCGGTGACGGTTACTCAACTGCGTAGTGTAATGGCGGCACTAGCTTTGCTGGGTTTTGTCTTAGTGAAAAAGCGTGGCCTGAGTTTGCGCAATGCAAACGAATATGTAGGTGTTTATATCGTCGGTATTATTTTAGGCTTACATTGGATTAGTTTTTATCACGCGATGCAAATATCTACAGTTGCAATTGGCATGTTGTCTCTTTTTACCTACCCCGTCATTACTGTTTTCTTAGAGCCGTTGTTTAATAAAAAAAGCATTCAACTATCAGATATAATCGCAGCCATTATTGTGTTTGTCGGTATAGCAATGATGGTCGGCGAGGATTTAAAGCAGTTTGATAGTGCTGCTATGCAGGGTGTCTTTTGGGGCGTGATTTCCGCAGTCTTATTCTCAATAAGAAATTTGCTACAAAAATACAACCACTCGAGTGTTTCATCAGACAGCCTTATTCTGCATCAGGTCATAGCGATTGCCTGTATGTTGATTTTATTTATTGATGTTGATTCGCTGGTTGAGCTAAATGCTAATGATTGGGTATTGATGGTGTTGCTCGGTGTGATTAGCACTGCCGCTGCACACAGTTTACTGTCTTTTAGTTTAAAGCATTTACCGGCTAAAACCATTGCAATGATTAGCTGTTTACAGCCCTTATTGGCTGCCGGATTTGCGTGGCTAATATTAGGTGAAGTCCCCACTGTAGGAATAGTGGCAGGTGGTTTGATTATTGTTTCTGTCGCATTCTATGAATCGGTACATCATGTGAGCAGAAAAGCTAAAAAAGTGTAATGGTAGTTTACCGCTAAAGAACGTTAATTAATACAGCACTTTAAAACCTGAATTTTATTGATTTTTTATTTGCGTGTATTAGCGTTCATTAGCGATAACAAGTTTTCAACTTTAGTGTTTTGAAATTCAAAATTCAAAATTCAAAATTCAAAGCGTAATCGGCTCAAACTCAACTAGTGCATCCACTTCTGCGTCATAGTCAACACCGATGACACCAAAACCAAACAGTTTCAAAAACTCATCTTTATAGCCTTGATAATCTGATAGCTCAAACAAGTTTTCAGTGGTGACATCAGGCCAGATGACTTTGACTCTATCTTGCACATCATCACGTAGTTCCCAGTCATCCATGCGAATGCGGGAATGATCATCTAGCTCTGCGCCAGTGCTTTTATAAAGCTGGGTGCGGAACATGCGATTAATTTGTTCGATGCAGCCTTCATGAATATTTAGCTCTTTCATGACTTTAAAGCCCATGGCTAAATACAATGGCATTACCGGAATGGCAGCAGATGCTTGAGTAACCACACTTTTTAAAATCACCATATTGGCACTGCCATTAACACTTTGCAGGCTTTCTCTTAATTCACTGGCGGCGCGATCCATGTCTTCTTTGGCTTTTCCTAGGGCACCGTGCCAGTAAATCGGCCAGGTAACTTCTGTGCCGATGTAGCCGTAAGAAACGGTTTTTACACCGTCAGCTAAAACCTCAGCATCTTTTAATGCATTAATCCACAGTTCCCAGTCTTCACCACCCATTACAGTTACTGTGTTTTTTATTTCTTCATCGGTTGCCGGCTCTATTTCAGCATTGATGATGGTATCTTTGCTGGTGTCGATGGCGGTGGCTTTATAAACTTCGCCGATGGGTTTTAATACAGAGCGAATAACTTCACCGCTGTCCGGCATTTTTCTAACCGGTGAGGCCAGAGAGTAAACGACTAAATCAATTTTCCCCATGTCCTGCTTAATGGTTTCTATGGCTTTGCTGCGCATTTCATTTGAGAAAGCATCCCCGTTAATGCTTTTTGCATAAAGCCCGGCAGCGTGAGCGGCTTCTTCAAATGCGGCGGAGTTATACCAGCCAGCGGAGCCTGGTTTGGTTTCTTTTGCGGGTTTTTCTAAAAAAATGCCAAGTGTTGCAGCACCGCAACCAAATGCGGAGGTAATGCGTGATGCTAATCCATAGCCCGTCGATGCGCCAATAACCAGCACATTTTTTGGACCGTTGTCGATTGCGCCGTCTTTCTTTACGCGGGCAATTTGTTCGGCCACATTGGCTTCGCAGCCGGTGGGATGAGTGGTGGTACAAATAAAGCCGCGTGTTTTAGGTTTAATAATCACGTGTTGGTTTCCGTCTTTAATTATTTAAAATGGGTTATAGGCTGGCTGCAACATTTTTCAGTTTGCCTTGAACTAGCGGTGCAACTTCGCTAATTTTAGGGTTATCAACCATACCTAAAACCGCCACTGGATCCATAAAGCTTACATTCACTTTACCACCATCCTCTTCACGCAATAATACATTGCAGGGTAATAGCAAGCCAATATCGGGTTCAGCTTGAATGGCTTCATTAGCCAGATTAGGGTTGCAAGCGCCGAGTATTTTATAGCCACTGCGATCAATATCCAGTTTTGCTTTCATGACTTTTTGCACATCAATTTCGGTTAATACGCCGAAACCTTCTACGGCGAGAGCCTCGCGAACTTTTTCTTCAGCTGCGGCCATTGTTGCTTCAATTGTGACATTAAAACCGTACATAGTTGTTCTCCGAAATAAGTGTTACATTGATGTCAGTTGCTAACTTCAGCAGTTTGAGATCGAATATTAGCATATCCTATTGTATTTTAAACTTCTGCTAGCTTCCAGACATCATAAGCTGGCTCTTCGTAGGGGTGGGCCAGTTTCATGTGCTGAATAACCGTGTCAATTATTCCATCTGCCACCACCAGCTCGACTTTATATTCTTCGACGGTTTCGACTTCACCTGTTGTGCCAATAAATGGCTGGCTAGCATCGAGTGGCCTAAATTGCCCCTGTCCGAGTGTTTGCCAACAACAGTTGTCATAGTTGCCGATTTTGCCCGCGCCAGCATTGAACATTGCTGATTTGACCTGCGACAGGTGGCTTTGGGGGATGAATACGCAGAGTTTGTACATGGTGGAATTAATACCTGATAATTTGGAATGATATATTTGAGGTGATTCATGTAGAATGCACAGCCAATAACCCTATTTTGAACTACTTTCAGGAATAATAAAATGAGTGATGACGGTATTCAGCTATCGCCCGAACTAATGAGCGACCTGCGCGATGCGCTTAAAAAGCAGGACCCACGCACCACCGATGATGTGATGTCGATGCAGTATTTGGTGGCCGCTGCGGGAATGATGCTTTCAAATATAGATAATCCACAAATGAACAAGCAAGATGCGCTGGACGATTTAGGCGGATTTATGAAGCATGTTTTTGATTATATGGAGGCTCAGAAGGCTCCGGTTGCACCACCGGCTCAAGATGCTTTCGGTGTTTGGAAACCTAAATAATCCATAGTCTAATGTGCTGTTGTTTAGTGCTGGCCAGAGGTTCGGCCAGAGGATCGACCAGAGGATCGCCCAGGGCCGGGCTAAACAACATCATACTTAAGCAATAAGACTGGATTGATATTTGTACAATAGATTTCTTGCCAAAATAACCACTCCCCCGATTTATTTTACCAGCAGAGATAAAAAATTAATTTAGAGTTATCTCCTATGTCGTCATTATTTCAACGCGCTGCAGCTTGTTTAGATGCCAGCGATCCGGCTCAGAAAGTTAAACTGACCCAGTCACTTTATGCGGATTGGTGCGCAGATAAATTACATATAGATGGCTCTTTTGAAGCCCCTGAAATTGCCGGTGTCGGACGACCGGAAAAACCTGAACTGGTTGCTTCCAGGGAGGTTCCTCGACGAAGCATGAATACGCCGGAGGGCAGGGTGGTGCTGTGCCATGCATTGGCCCATATTGAATTTAATGCCATTAATCTTGCGTTAGACGCGGTGTACCGCTTTAATAATATGCCGGCAGCCTATTATGGCGATTGGTTAAAAGTGGCCTCAGAAGAGGCCTATCATTTTACCTTGTTGCAATCGTACTTACTTAAACGCGATGTAACGTACGGTGACTTTAATGCACATAATGGGCTATGGGAAATGGCGCAAATTACGGCTCACGATGTGATGATTCGCATGGCGTTGGTGCCGCGAGTGCTGGAAGCTCGGGGGCTGGATGTAACACCGGGCATTTTAAAAAAATTGGCACAATCAAAAGATACGGAATTTATTGAGCATTTGGAAATCATCCAGAAAGATGAAATTAGTCATGTTGCGATTGGAAGTCACTGGTTTAAATATCTCTGTGAGCAGCGAGGATTAGATTATAGAGAAACATTTAAACAGCTAATTCGGGACTATATGAAAGGCTCATTACGCGGTCCTTTTGATGAGGTTGCCAGATTACAGGCAGGATTTTCAGCCGAAGAAATAGCCGATTTAAACGCGCTTGAAATATAATATTAAAATATTTTATAAGAATAAGGTAGTAATAGGAAAGATGAAAGTAATAGATAACATAGCTCTTACAACAGCACTACTTATGGGTGCTTTATTTGCGGCACCTTTATATGCACAAACGATAAGTAGTTTAGCATTGCATTACGATGAAGTGGAAAAAAACGCAGGCGTACAAAATATGCGATACCTCATTAATCAACAGTTTATGAGAATTGATGATGGCAATGATAGGGCAGATTTTATTTTATACGATATCAATAAAAAAACGATTTATAGTGTTAATCATGACGATCAGACAATTTTAAAAATTGAAAATAATAATTGGACTCAACCGGTATTTAAATTCGATGTGAAAATTAATCAGGCTGAATTAGCTGATGCGCCTAAAATTCAAAATAAAACGGTTTATACCTATAGCGTAAAAGCCGGTAAAGAAGTCTGTACAAGCGTTTTCTTGATAAAAGATATGTATACAGCCGAGATGAAAACGCTATTTGAATATCAGCAAGTGTTGTCAGGCCAACAGGTGGCAACATTAAAAAATACACCGCAAGAATTACATACCCCCTGTTTTTTAGTAGACCAGGTTTATCACTCGGGTGATTACTATAAAGTGGGTTTGCCTGTGAAAATTAATTACAGCCGAGATTATGCCAAGTTTTTGAAAGACTTTAAATATGTGGAGTCGGAAAAAGAATTATTTAAGTTGCCTGAGAAATATCAGGAATATAAAGCATTTGAACCTGAATAAAAAAATGAATTAGTTTTTGTCAGCTTTTAATGTTGGTTCTGAGGTGAGTAGTAATTGTAGCAGTTGAGATAAACCCGGGTCGTTCGGGCTATAGTTAAGCCCGGTTTCAACTAGCTCGATTGCGGATTCAGTTGATGCGGCCTGTTTGGCGAGTAAAAGATACTGCCTGGCACAGGACTCAATAATAACCTTGATTTCTTTGTTATTAGGCTCAAGCTGTAAGAGGCTATAACTATTCTCGCAAGCCTGACTAATATAGGGTTCAAATATAGGTGAATTGTTAAGCAAGTCTGCAGATGACTTCAGTTCATTGCTGATGAATTTTTGCCGCTTAATGTCTTTGTTTATCTGAGCGAGTTTAGCCTGTATTTTTTTATTATTGCTATACAGCCTGTTTAATTCATTAAGCTCTAGTCTTGCATCATTGAGCTTGTCGTTTTTAATAAGCCTGTTAGCTCTGCGCAAACCACTTTTTATTTTTTTATCTGTGCCTTGCTGTTTAAGCAGCTGATCTACTGCCTCTTTAGCGCTCAATAGTTCGGCACGGTTACTGTCAACGACTAACCCCATGTTAATAAACTCAATACTACGACTGTAATTCCCTTTGTCTTTCTCATTATTCGCCATTAATTGGTAATGTTGTATGATGTTTGAAATTCCGTATAGGGCTTGTGTGTTTTCTGGCTCTAGTTTAAGAACCTGTCGAAATTCATGCAGGGCATTTTTCTCGTCGGGAGATACTAACTGTTCCAGACTCAGGTACATAGAAGCATTAGTTAAATGCGATGAAATAGCATTAAAAACAGAATTTTTATTTTGTAGTAATTGGTTTTCAGCGATTGATTTTTTTATATCTTCTTCTAATTTTTCAATAGTCTTTATATCGCTGGAGGCATGAGTAATTATGGGTTTGGATTCTCTAACTATTTTTTCTTTTGGATTTAATTGTGTATACAGCACTGAAGATAGTGCTATTAATAAAGCAACTAAAACACTGCCATTTCTCAATGTGGTTTTTGGCGGCCTTTTAATGGGTTCATCTATGCTTAACTGACCCAGGTCCCTTAGCAGCATGTCAGCAGATTGATAACGCTTTGCTGGCTCCTTTTCAAGTAGTTTGCTAATAATATGTTGATGACGTTCGTATTTTTGTTCTAACGGAGGCACTTCTTCTTTTAAGTGCTTAAAAATCAGGGTATAAGTTGAGTCGGCAACAAACGGTTTTTCACCGGTTAAAATTTCATAATATACAACCCCAAGGCTGTATAAGTCAGCACGGTGATCGATGGGTTGATCTGATACCTGTTCGGGGCTGATGTAATTAGGTGTGCCGATAAAGCCCCCATCTGATAAGCTGGCATCAGGGGAGAATCGAACCGTTTTAGCAATGCCGAAATCAGCGAGAATAGCATTATCATGCTCATCAAATAAAATATTGCTGGGTTTGATATCTCGATGTGTAAAATGATTGCTGTGTGCATGACTCAGAGCCTGCGCAACTTGAGCGATTATTTTAATGACCTGATTTTCATTCAGGCCTTGCAGCATTTTTTGCTTTAAGTCACCGCCGAGTAAATACTCCATGGCAATATATAAGTGCCCGTTGCCTTCACCCGCATCGTGAATAGTAATAATATTGGGGTGATTTAAAACGCCGCAATTAGCTTCCTTTAAAAACTGGTTACTAAACTTGATATCTTTGGAAAAATCGTCACTGAG
>Ga0316206_1000336_pt1 | contig 72550 bp, 64 predicted proteins | sample 6monthpyrite_MG_FD_204942 | JGI IMG/M metagenome (GOLD analysis project Ga0316206, IMG submission 204942) | Microbial mat bacterial communities from mineral coupon in-situ incubated in ocean water Damariscotta River, Maine, United States -... | ecosystem: Environmental > Aquatic > Marine >...
GAATCAAAACTTAAATCCCAGTTCAGCGATTTAGAATACACTGAAGATGAAGACACATTAAAAGTATTTGCAAAAGTCAGTGAAAAAACATTACGTGCAGAACGTAAATCGGCTATTCAGCAAAACGTAACGACCCTGCGCAACCGAGTTAATGAATTAGGTGTATCCGAGCCGGTTATTCAACAGCAGGGTGAAGACCGCATTGTGGTCCAGCTGCCCGGTGTGCAGGATACCGCCCGTGCGAAAGAAATTTTAGGCGCGACCGCAACACTGGAATTCCGTTTAACCGAAGGTACACGGGCTGACTGGGCCGATGCGGGCAATGGTGGTTCCATCCCTTTAAACGCTAGACTTTACCATGAACGTAACGGTGACCCGGTTCTCCTGAAACGGCGCGTTATTGTTACTGGTGATCAGATTAACAGCGCATCATCCACTATCGACACTCAATCCGGATCACCCGCGGTAAGTGTTCGACTGGATAGTAAGGGCGCTAAAAAAATGGGTGAAACCACCCGCGACAATATTAAAAAACCGATGGCGGTTGTGTTTATTGAAAACAAAGTTGTTACCGAAATAGTTGACGGTAAAAAAGTAAAAAAACGCACACGTAAAGAAGAAGTTATCAATATTGCCACCATTCAGGGCCAGTTTAGTAAACAGTTTCAGATTACCGGCCTGGAATCATTTGAAGCCAGAGACCTTTCACTGCTCTTAAGAGCGGGTGCATTAAAAGCCCCGGTTGAAATTGTTGAAGAGCGCACAGTGGGTCCGAGCCTGGGTAAAGATAACATCGAGCAGGGCTTTAATTCCGTACTCATTGGTTTTAGTTTAGTACTGATATTTATGGTGATCTACTACCGCACATTCGGATTAATTGCCAATGTAGCACTAACCGCAAATTTAGTTTTAATAATGGCTGTACTTTCATTAATGCAGGCAACCTTAACCTTACCGGGTATAGCGGGTATTGTTTTAACCGTAGGTATGGCCGTGGATGCAAACGTATTAATTTTCGAACGCATACGTGAAGAGCTACGCCTCGGCAATTCTGTACAGGCAAGTATTCACGCAGGTTATGAAAAAGCCTTTAGTACCATTGCAGATGCTAACGTCACCACATTAATTGCCGCCATTGTTTTATTTAGTTTAGGCACCGGCCCAATTAAGGGTTTCGCCATTACATTATCCATTGGGATTATCACATCTATGTTTACCGCTATTATGGGTACCCGTGCACTGGTTAACCTGTTCTATGGTGGCCGTAACCTGAAAACACTTTCAATATAGGAAATCATAATGCATTTTTTAACAGGTAAAACAAACATAGATTTCCTCGGTAAACGTAATATTGCACTGGGTTTTTCACTGATTTTAATTTTAATTTCTATCTTTAGTTTATATACCCGAGGCCTAAACCTCGGCATAGACTTTACCGGAGGTTATTTAATTGAAGTCGGTTATACACAACCGGTAGAACTGGAACCCGTGCGCAAAGCATTACAGCAAAGTAATTACGCAGATGCGTTAATACAGCACTTCGGCACATCAAAAGATGTACTGGTGCGTATTGCTCCCAGAGAGGGTGTTAACAGTGCCAGCATTTCAGATGATGTACTGGAAATTTTAAAAGCCACATCAACCGATGAAGTTGATATGCGGCGTATAGAATTTGTTGGGCCTCAGGTGGGTGAAGAACTAAGAGAGCAGGGTGGCCTTGCCATGTTGATCGCTTTATTTTGTATTATGATTTATGTGGGTTTTCGATTTCAAATGAAATCTGCATTTAGTGCAATACTGGCATTGATACACGATGTCATTATTACTATTGGTGTATTTTCCGTCGTACAAATGCCATTTGATTTAACCGTTTTAGCAGCGATACTTGCGGTTATAGGTTACTCATTAAATGACACGGTAGTAGTACTTGATCGCATACGGGAAACTTTCCGTGCACAACGTAAAGGTTCAGCCATAGAAATATTAAATCAGTCTATTAACGGCACGTTATCAAGAACGATAATAACATCATTAACCACATTGCTGGTATTAAGTGCACTGTTTATACTCGGCGGCGAAGTTATTCACGGCTTTGCATTTGCGCTTATTGTGGGCGTATTTATTGGTACATACTCATCTGTTTATGTAGCAAGTAACAGCCTGGTATTAATGAACGTTACTAAACATGACTTCCTTGAGCATGCCAAAGAAAATGAAGAATTAGACGAATCACCTTAATTCATTTCCTTAAAAGGCACTCTCTGGAGTGCCTTTTTTATATCCTCCAAAATATTTTTTAATGAGAATCCCATGAGCTTCAAAATATACTTATCCGGTGAAATTCACAGCGACTGGCGTCAGAAAATAGCACAGGGTGTCACAGATAAAAAACTCGATGTGAAAATCACATCGCCCGTTACCAACCATGAAGCCAGTGATGATTGTGGTGAAAAAATTCTTGGACCAGAAACTGAAGCCTTCTGGAAAGATCACAAAGCTGCAAAAATTAATGCCATTCGCATTCGAAAATACATAGCGGATGCGGATCTTGTCGTCGTACGCTTTGGCAATCAGTACAAACAATGGAATGCCGCATTTGATGCGGGATATGCAGCCGCACTGGGCAAACCCATTATCACTCTACACGATGAAACACTGACCCACGCATTAAAAGAAGTGGATGGTGTAGCACAGGCGGTGTGCTCAACTCCGGAACAGGTTGTTGAAATTTTAGCTTATACATTAAATCAAAATTAAGATGTAATAATGCAATTTCTGCCTGAGCGGGTTATGCTGCGAAAATTGAGAGTGCAGAGATAAAAAGCAAGAACTGGTACGGATTAGGGGTTTTAAAACACTGGAAGATGCCAACGCCTTTGCTAAAAGCATTGAGTGAACTCACGGTATCGCCAACCCCTGGATTATAAAATTTTAACGTTAAGATGATACTCTAGTAAAATATCATGAACTTGCAATATATAATCCATAGAAGGCAATATTATTTTTTATTCGCTTCAAAATAAGCCCGACTTTTTAAAATACTATCGATAATATTTGCCGGCGTATGTGGTGCCGTGAGTATTGACTGCAAATCTCCATCGGGATTAATTAACATTAAAGCAGAGCTATGATCCATTAAATAGTCATCTTTATTAATATCACCACTCGCACCCACAGCTTTTCGATAGACGGCATTCAACTGCTGAGTTAACTGCTTAACTTGATCTGGCTCACCGGTTAGTCCAATAAAACTTTTATTAAAATAATCGACATAGGGTTTAAGCGCTTCGGGTGTATCTCGTTGTGGGTCTATCGATAAAAAAATCATCTGCGGAGGCTGTATTTTTTGCTCCCGCATAAATCCGTCCACCTGATTTAAAACATTTAATGTCGTTGGACATACGTCAGGGCAGTGTGTATAGCCTACAAAAATCAAACTCCAGTGATTTTTTAAAATATCTTTCGTCACTTTATTCGCAAGCTGATCCAGCAGTTCAAAATTCCTTAAGTTTTTAGCCACGGGATAAATTGCCCCTTGAATAGCTTCAGGTTTAATTGATGGCCCATTATCATTCTGACCTAGCCAAAGACCGGCTGACATCGCAATAACTGCTGCAAGAAACATTAAAGTTGTAGTGAGTTTATTCATGATTTTATATTCATACCCGGTTTAATTTTAAAAGGAACTCTATTAGTTATGTTCTTTAAGCAAAAATTATAATATACATTCTAATATTAACAGGGCATTAAGCACATAGGAATAATGCCTGAAATAATATTTAAACCGCAATATTATATTTTTGAATCCAGCGCCACAGAGTCGTACGGTTTACACCCAGATTTTTTGCTGCTTCAGCTTTATTTCCATTACAGCGACTCATGACAGACTGTATCTCATTTATGGTTTTTTCTTCATTATCCGAGACAATTAGATGACAGGATATTTCGGCACTATACTCTCGTATATCCTGCGGTAAACTTTCCGGAAGTACCATACTATCTATTGAACAGATAATTCCGTGTTCCACCGCATTTTCAAGTTCACGAACGTTACCAGGCCAGGGATAATCCATCATCATACGCATTGATTCATGATTACACTCCATATTTCCCGGATAACCACGATCCTGCAACTGGGTGCAAAAATGTTTTATTAATACAGGAATATCACCTGGGCGCTCACGCAATGCAGGTACGGTAATCGCAATGACGGCTAAACGGTAGTATAAGTCAGCCCGAAACTTTCCACTGTCAACCATATCGCGTAAGTTCAGATTAGAAGCGGCAATAATACGCACATCAACTTTAACCGTTTTATCTGAACCAACCATTTCAAATTCTTGATCCTGAATGGCGCGTAAAAGTTTTGCCTGTAAATGTAAAGGGATTTCACCAACTTCATCTAGAAACAGGGTTCCATTATTCGCACTTTGAAATCTACCGAGCCTATTTGAACTGGCTCCGGTAAAGGCACCTTTAATATGACCAAATAATTCTGATTCTAATAATGCTTCTGGTATTGCCGCACAGTTTACTTCCACAAAAGATTCTTTAGAACGATTACTCTGAACGTGAATTAATCTGGCCAGCTGAGTTTTCCCAGTGCCTGACTCCCCCTGCAATAAAGTAAATGCATTGGTGGGGGCTATTTGTTGAATGCGATGAATAATTTCCAGCATTTGTGGGTCTTTACTTGAAAGTTTAGCGTTTGAAGGGTTGAGTACTGAACGTATATGATAGGTGTCAGTTTTATCTCTGAATAATAAAAGCCGTTTGCGATCTTTAGAACCATCGTCTGAAATTAAACCACTGGTGATTTCAATCACTTTACTAGTATCCGCATGTTTTATACGTTCTTCGAAACTAATAAAATTTCCACTGGGTTTTCCTGCCGCATCCACTTCACCGGAATCAATGGCTGCACGAAGCAGTGATTTCTGTAAATTAAACTTTGCAATATCGTTAAGTTTAGTCAGTACCACCTCATCTTTTAGATCAAGTAATTTTTTAATCGCTGGATTGTAATAAAGAATTCTTCCAAGTTGATCTGCAACAATAATACCTTCATCAATATGTTGTACCACAGTTTTTGCCAGCGGGGCAAAGTCAAATTTTTTCTGTCTGGTCATTTGAGCTCCTCTACGTAATCAACCCTATTCATACATTCTGGCACAGCAAGTTATTAATGCAACGACTTGCAACATGTTGCAACATTAAATTTTTATAAATTATATAAAATCAATAACTTAGCTAAAAAAACAATAAAAGCGTTGCAATAACAAATTTTGCATCACTTGAAATAGTTCTTTAAAAACAACGAGTTAACAATTGGCACAAAGTGTGCAACTTCACTTTTAAAATCATAAATTCTAAATGAACCAAGGTGAAATGATATGAGCATGTTTACTAGCGACTGGATGGATCAATACGCACAGGCCTGGAACAATGAACCCGGACTTGTCGACACACTTGCACAGATTAATTTCAATTCTGTCATTGGTTACGGATTTGATGGCGATGATAAACCCCTGGGTTACATTAATGTTCAAAATGGCAAGGTTGTTGAGTCCGGTGCGTATGACGGTCAGGAGCTCAACTGGGATCTTCGTGCATCGCAGGACAACTGGTCTAAGTGGTCTAAAAAGCCACCCGGTATGGTTGGGTTAGGCATAGCTTACACGACAAAAAAACTAAAATTTTCAGTGGGTGATTATTCGGCCATGATTAAAGATCCGCGCATGGCTGGTCCATTCATTAAAAGTTTTGGTGTAATGGGAAAGGTTTAAAAAATTTAAACTGATTGAATGTTATGTGAAAAATGATACTCCACTTAAAAGTGTAAATATGATGATAATAAAAAAAACACTAAGATTAATCTTATTGACTTCTCCTTTGTGCGCAAGCTTTGCAGTACAAGCTGCAGAGACCGGTTATTACAAAAACTTTTCTACACAGCTTTCTTCACAACCTGTAATGAATTCCCAAAATAAATATTCTCAAAACCAAAATTCACGTAATCAATATTCCCAAAATCAAAATTTACAGAATCAATATTCACAAAATCAATATTCACAAGGCCAGAATTCACAAACTCAAAATACGCAGCCCATAAATAATCAGGCAAACGCTACTTATTACAGTCAACAAAATCAACCTGACCAGCAATCGCAAATTGTTTCTGTTAGTAATATACGAACTGGTTCACATGTGGTGCTGGGGGGCACAGTAGTTGCAAATAAGGAAATTGTACTTACAGCGCAAATTTCAGGTCGTGTCGATTATGTTGCAGGTAATGAAGGTGACTGGTTTGATACGGGGCAGGTGCTGGTTGCTTTAAATCATGACAATATTCTTGCGCAACGCGATCAGGCTATTGCAAACTTATATCGCACAGAAGCATCTTTTGGTAATGCAAAAGTCAATTACACAAAAGAGTACTGGGCACCACAGGCATATCGGGATTTTAATAATCAACAGCGCCAGTTAAATTCTGATTCTACATCATCAGCTATGGGATATTTTCCTTCCATGTTTGAAAAGTTTTTCTCCATGGGGCCCATGGGTTCAATGGGTTCTATGCCCGGAATGAATAGTCAAAATTCAAACTTTCAATACCCAAACACAAACTTAAACCCCTGGGTGACACGTGACCTGGATTTATATAATCAGGAAAATCATGTGAGCATTGCGAAAAGTCAGATAATGGCCATGCGCTCCCGGGTAAATGAAATTGATACCCACCTGCGTGATGCCAGATCAATCAGCCCGTTCGAGGGTGTTATTGTTGAAAAACTGGTAGAGATTGGTGACACGGTACAACGCGGCCAGGCACTCATAAAATATTCAGATACCCGTTCACTTCAGCTGCAGGTTGAAGTTCCCGCCAGACTTGTTTCCGGACTTAATACAGGAACCATTGTCCCCGCAAAACTCGATGTGGGTAACACTTACATTGAAGTTCGAGTTGCACAAATTTATCCAACCGCTGATAGCCAGCGTCATACAGTTACCGTTAAATTCGATTTGCCCGATAGCGTGCCCGGTGGACCGGGAATGTATGCAGAGGTAATGGTGCAGGATATTAACACGCCAATTAACAGTATGCCGGTGATTCCATCATCAGCAATCGTACGTCGGGGAAGCTTACCCGCTGTGTTTGTTCTTAACGCTGAAAATAAAGCCGAACTAAGATTGGTCAGATTGGGTGATCAGGTCGACAATCAACATATTGCTGTGTTGGCGGGTGTGCAGCCCGGCGAAAATATTTTTTCCTACCCGCATCCTGGAATGCGATCTGGCTGGACTAGTAAATAGGGCCAGTAAATATATGTTTTTAATTTATCTAAACGTTATAAAAACAAATTCTCTGAGTTAGATATATGCCAAATGAAACTAATAAAAAACCTGATAATGATGATTTTGAACTTGATGAAAATAATTTGGGTATTGCGGGTCGAATTACGCGCCAGTTTATTAACTCACCCGTAACTCCGTTATTAATGGCAGCATTTTTAATCGTAGGTTTAATCGGTTTAATGTTTACCCCACGCCAGGAAGATCCAAAAATATCTGTGCCCATGGTAGATATACTAGTTCAATATCCAGGCGCTTCTGCAGAACAAATTGCCAGCCTTGCAATCAACCCACTAGAAAGAATCATAAGTGAAATCCCAGGCATTCGTCATGTGTATTCAGCCAGTCAACGTGGTTCAGGAATTGTTACTGCACAATTTTATGTGGGTGAAGATTTAGGTGATTCTATTGTAAAAGTTCACGATAAAATTCAATCTAATATTGATGCAATTCCTCCCGGTGTTTCAATGCCAATTGTTAAACCGGTTGGCCCGGATGATGTGCCGGTTGTAACCGCAACAATCTGGTCAAAAGATCCTAATATTGATGACTCTATTTTAAGAACACTTGCACTGGATATTCTGCAAAAACTAGAACAGGTACCTAACTCAGGCAAAGGCTTTGTGGTTGGTGGTCGTGCCGAGCAAATTCGCATTGAAGTTTCTCCCGAAAGACTTAACGGTTTTGGAATCAGCATACAGGATGTTGCAAATACTATTCGTACTGCAAACAGTGAGCTAGCCGCGGGTAATATAGAAGGTGGTAACCGCACATTTAATGTTTATACCGGCGCATTTTTAAATAATGCACAGGATGTTTCCAATCTGGTTGTTGCTGTTCGAGACGGCGCTCCGGTATATGTACGGGATATTGCCAGAGTATACCAGGCCCCCCAGGAAACTTCACAAATGGTCAGCTATGCAACCGGCCCCGCATACGAAGGAAACGGTAAAACCACCGATGGTTCTCAGGCAGTCACAATTGCGGTTGCTAAGAAAGTGGGTTCCAATGGGGTGACCATTGCCAAACAGTTAATCGCAAAACTCGATTCCTTAAAAGGCCATTTAATCCCCGATAATATTGAAGTGAGTATAACCCGCGACTATGGCAAATCCGCAAATGACAAAGTAAATGAATTGCTTATCGCATTATTTGAAGCAACAGTTGCAGTGAGCATTTTATGTCTAATCGGTCTTGGTGCCCGGGCCGCTTCAGTTGTTATTATTGTTATACCCGTTGTTATATTAATGACTGTATGGGCTGCCTGGATAATTGATTACACCATAGACCGAGTTAGTTTATTCGCACTGGTATTTACTATTGGTATTCTGGTAGATGATGCCACTGTTGTCGTAGAAAATATTTTTAGACGTTGGCTTAAAGCAGGTAAAACCACAACAAATATCGCTATAGATGCGGTACGTGAAGTGGGCAATCCAACCATTATGGCCACCTTCTCAATCATTGCGGCATTACTGGCAATGGGTTTTGTTAGTGGTTTAATGGGCCCATATATGCGACCGATTCCAGTACTGGGATCTGCCGCAATGTTCCTTTCACTTATTGCAGCATTTATATTTGTCCCCTGGTTTGCGATGCGCTTACGACCAAATATGCAGGCACTGAAAAAAGCCGAAATTAGAGAGAAAAAACAAATTGAAGCTATAGGGCGATTCTACCTTCCACTTATGAAACCCCTGTGTCACAACAAGGTAAATGGGTACATATTTTTATTTACCCTGATCATATTGACTGTACTTTCCTGTCTCTTATTTTCAACTCAATCGGTTACGGTAAAAATGTTGCCCTTCGATAATAAGCCGGAATTTAATGTAGTGATAAATATGCCGGAAGGCACAGCGTTACCGGTAACTGCAAATCTTACCTCTCGCATGGCCAGAGAGTTACAGAACATACCTGAAATCACTGCTATTCAAACTTATGTTGGTACTGCATCACCCTTTAATTTTAATGGCATGGTACGTCATTATTATATGCGCAAGAAACCATGGCAGGCAGATATACAGGTTATGTTACTGGATAAAAATGACAGGCAACGCTTTAGTCATGACATAGCGGTTAATGCCCGGGAAATTTTAAAACCCATTGCAGATGAATTAGGTGCCCGTATACAAATTGTAGAAATGCCACCTGGGCCTCCGGTACTGCAAACAGTAGTCGCTGAAATTTACGGACCTGATGCAAAAACAAGACGTCAGGTTGCAAAAGATATGACCGATATATTTGAATCAGCAGATGGTGTTGTTGATGTAGATAACTATATGTCAGAAGAATTCGAGTACTGGCGATTTGAAGTGAATACAAAAAAAGCAGCACGACGTGGTATATCAGTTAACGCGATAAATAAAACACTGGCAATGGTGATGGGTGGCTACAAATTAGGCGATGTTAAAAAAGGTCGTATGCTTGAAGCAACCTATATAGTCATTCAGGTTCCTTTGGGTGTTCGTTCAGAAATAAATCGTTTGGGAAATATGCCTATTACAGGAGTGAATGGTGAAACAATTCCATTAACCGAACTGGGCCGGTTTGTACGTGCAATAGAAGATCCTGTTGTTTATCACAAAGACCTGCGTGATGTTGAATATGTAACCGGTGAAATGACAGGACGTTTAGGCGCTCCAATTTATGGCATGTTTGCAATTGAAGATTTACTCAAAAACTATATAACACCCGATGGTGAAAAAATCACCGGCATGCCCTTAGGATTGCTGGGCCCGCCGGCTGATGATTTTAAATCAGGTTTTGAATGGGGCGGCGAGTGGACGGTAACCTATGAAACCTTCCGCGATATGGGCGGTGCATTTATGGCAGCCATGTTACTCATTTATGCATTGATAGTATGGGAGTTTAAAGACTTTACATTAGGTGGTTTGATAATGGCGCCAATTCCGTTGACTCTGATTGGCATAATTCCAGGCCACTGGGTTACCGGCGCAGAATTTACTGCCACATCAATGATTGGTTTTATCGCCCTCGCGGGGATCGTCGTGCGTAACTCGATTTTACTGGTTGAGTTTGTTAAACATGAAGTAGAGCAGGGGGTAGAAATCCATGATGCGATCTTAAATGCAGGCAAAGCGCGCATGCGCCCGATTCTCATCACCGCACTGACATTAATGGCTGGCTCATACATGATACTCGACGATTTAATATTTAAAGGCATGGCGGTCAGTCTCTTATTTGGTGCCGGAGTAGCAACCGTGTTAACACTGGTTGTTATTCCATTAGGGTGCATCAGTCTGAAAAAACATTTTTATGAATGTGCAGGTAAAAATGGTGAAAAAATTATACATCGTGTCGAAAAGGAAGAGATAGAAGAATTTAAAATTCCACTATGGATGCGAATATATACAGCGGTTATCAATGCGGCAACCTGGACATTCTATATAGGGCGCATGTTTATAATGGTATTTAAAATGGCTTTTGATAATGTAATGAATCGTTTTCAAAGCGAGCCTGCTGACAACGAACTGGCTACTGAACCTGCTGCAGAGAATGTAACCGATACTAACAACATGGCAGACAGTGTGGTTAAAAATGAATCAGAAAAGAAATCACGCAGCAAAGCAACTAAAACGCCTAAGAACAAAACTAACAGTGAAATGAGCAAGCTAAAGAGTAAAAAAGAAATCGTTGAAGATAAAAAGGAAACAATAAAGAAGACAGCTAAAAAAAATAAAACCGCTTCAAAGAAAACCATAGTAAAGAAAACCGTAAAAAAGAAGGTAGCACCTAAAAAGCCACGTAAAACTGTAGTTAAGAAACGCCGTGGTATTCAGTTAAAAGATGACACCGATGAAGATTAGAAAAATAAAGATAGAGCATTAGAACTAACCATAAATACTATACAAACATGTAGGACAGGAAAATGAAAACATTAAAATTAACTTCTTCAGCAAGTTTAATAGCGAGCTTAATGCTGGTAAGTACACAGCAAATTGCAGGCGTTGTCGAAAACAGTCAGATTATGCCACCACCCGGCCCATATAAATCAATTATGAATAATATGCCTCCCGCATTTGTACCTTATGGGTCAAAACAGGCACAGGTTAATCCGCTGCAACAGAGACAATTACAGCAACCCTATAACAATTTTCCGGCGGATACCCATGCTTTATATCAACCTGCGACACAGGCACCGGAATGGGTACTGACTCAGCAAAAACAAACCAGAGATAATATTGAAAAAATGTTAAAGGAAAATGAAAAACGAAATATGGAAAATGAAAAACGCTATGCTGAATATTTAAATAAATCAGAAGAGTTAGCCGCACAGCGTGAAATAAGAAACAGAAAGTGGCTGGAAGAAAATAATAAACAAATGAAGAAGACATGGAAGAACATGCTCGATGAATATTCAAAATATCAGAAACAGCAGATAATGAAAGCTGAAAACATACCTCAATGGGTTAAAGATCGCATGTTAAAAGAACACGAGAACCAACTTTCCATGATGAATTCAAACCCACCCATGGCAATGAATAATATGCGAAATCAGATAAATGTACCGATGAACAGGAACACTAACATGAATCCTGCGAATATAAATCTACAAAATCCGAATTTTTCAGCACATACTTTTCGTCCGGATATGCCACAACCTGGTCAATTTAATGCACCACCTTTACATACAGATCAACGAAATTTAAATCCGCAGCAGATGAGGCAGGCAACCGGTATAAACCCAAATATTAATCATAATTATAATCCCAATTATAATCCCAATTATAATCAGGGCTCGCCCGTACCACAAAATTACAGACAAAACAGACCACAGCAATATATGTCACAACCTTATATGGGCAGAGATTTTCCTGCACCTTATAACAACTATCCACGCCGATAGCAGCTTTAATAGAAAACGATTAAAAGATAAATAGAGAATTAATTATGAAACAATTTAATTCACCTTTCATCAGGTTAACAGGACTGGCACTAATTACACTTATTCCTGACACCCTATTAGCGGTAGATAGCTGGACCGGTTTTGTACCTCCAGTCTCATCTCAATTTCATATTGAAACAACAGGTGCCACAGAAAAATGGCATAAAGTCAGGTGGAGGAGTGGGGCAAATTTTAAAACTATAAATGATCATAGGTTTAATAATAACACTTCAAACATAATTGATGCTAAAGAATATGCACAAACCCAACCAAAACGAAAATCAGTTAACCCCTGGACTGTTAACCGATTTACGAATAAACGATATAAATTTGGACCAACAATCCGGCCCTGGGGAAGTGTGCCCGAAAAGTTTCAGAAAAGATCGACAAATAACGTAGCGTACAGAATGCAACCCGCTGGTAATAATTTTGTAGCGCCTCCACCTGTTTATCGACCTTATATGAATAATAGTGTATTTAACCGATCAAATTCATTAATCCCGATTGGAGGGTATCCACCTATTTATACAAATCCGGGATATATGAATTATCAGCCATATTTTGGCTCACCTTATGGATATCCGAATACATATGCATGGAGATAAATTTCTAGTTCTATTAATAATTTGAAACCGCATGTTGAACTTTTCCGCAACATGTTTAATTAGATAACAATCGTTATCAGGAAATTTTTTTGTAACACAATGAGGGTAATACGATGAAAAATGTAAAAATGATTGCAGCAACAGCCGCACTTTTAGGTGCATTATCAATTCCAATGGTTGCCGATGCCTGGTGGTCACCCTGGGGAGGTGGCCCATGGGGTGGTGGTCCCTGGAATAATGGATATGGGAATAATGGATATGGAAACAATGGTTATGGAAACAATGGTTATGGAAATAACGGTTATGGAAACGGCTACGGTAACGGTAATGGTTATGGAAATGGCTATGGAAATGGTAATGGTAATGGCTATGGCATGGGTGATTTCTTCGGAAATGGCGGCTTAAATTTTAACATGTCAGGAAATGGTCGTGGCAACGGATATGGAAATGGACGTGGTAACGGTTATGGAAATGGCTATGGCAATGGCAATGGTTACGGTAACGGTAATGGCAATGGTTACGGTAATGGCAATGGTTACAATGGTTATAACCGTCCTCCACAATACTACGGTAACCCTGGTTATGGCGCGCCTCAGTATGGTTATGGCTATCCCGGTTATGCACCAGCGCCAGCACCTGCACCTGCAAAATAGATCGAAAAGAGCAACAAACTGTACAGGGATGTACTTTTGTTTAAAAAAATACAAAGCAGGAATGAATTTCATGTTTGCAAAATATTTGATATTGACACTTATTATTATCAACACAGCAAATGCATCGGTAACAGATAAACAATTTTCTGCAGATGCAGTAATCACCATACCAGATGCACCAAAAACCAGCAGCAAATTATATGTTGGAAAAGATGTAGTACGTACAGAAGTTAAAACAAAAAATGGACTAATAGTTGATATTGTATATCCATTAGAGGGAAAACTCATTAAATTAAATCCCTCACTTAAACAATATATAGAAATACCGATTGAAAAAAAGACAAATAATTTACTGAATAGAAATAATCCCTGTTACAGACTACAAAATGCCACCTGTACACAAATTGGAAATGAAAATATTAATGGGCAAAGTACTCAGAAATGGCAAATTGTAACCATCCAACAGGGTAGAAATGTAAGAACATTACATTGGGTTGATACAAAACGACAACTTGCAATTAGAGAATTTTTTAATGATGGGGCACTTGCTGAAATGACACTTGAAAAAAATGAAATGATTAATAGCCGAAATACTGAGAAATGGGTGCGCACACTGAGTCGACCTGACGGTTCAACCGTAAATTCATTTCAATGGTACGACCCACAGTTAAAAATATCAATTAGAGAAGAGTTGCCTGGTGGATATGTAAGAGAATTAACCAATATCAGAATAGGAAAACAAAATATTAATTTGTTCACCATACCTGATGATTATGAAATATTTAAACCTAATCAACCCGCTCAAAACTACAGGTCTGCACAGTGATAACCATTATAGCAAATTTAAAAGGTGGCTCGGGTAAAAGTACAATTGCATTTAATCTGGCCCTGTGGTTAAAAGAGCAGGGTGAGGATATTATGGTATTCGATCTTGATCCTCAGGGAACTTTATCTGATGTAGCCAGTGTCAGAGAAGATGAAGGGCTGGAAGCATTAATAGTAAGCAATGATTCAACACAAATATGCAGTCATTCTAATAAACAGGTATTAGTAGATGTTGGCGCATCAAATATGCATGATATGAAACAGGCCATCAGTCTTGCTGATCGTATTATTATACCCGTATCACCAAGTCAGCCAGATTTATGGGCAACACAAAAATTTTTAAAGATTATAAAAGATAATTCAGATGATACTAACAGAAAAGAACTGTTAGCTTTTATAAACCGTGCTGATACACATCGCCTGGTGAGAGAATCAGATGAAACAGAAGCAGCTTTAAATAGCTTAAAAAGGATTAAAGTCCTGCCACATAGAATATGTCAAAGAACCCTGTTTAGACGTACTTTAAGTGAAGGCATGTCAATTAATGAAATATCGCCATCAAGTAAGAGCGCGAGTGAGTTTAATGCGTTTGCATCCGCTATATATGCTAACTGAAAAAAAATTTGAAAATAAACATATTAACAGTAGATTAATTAACTGGAGTTAAAAATGAGCAACCTATTAAAAAACATGATCTGGCCAATAATTATACTGGGTATATTACTTGCAATTATATATTACCGGGCATTTCTGTTTACCAGCGATTTCAACTTACCCGTTGATGCTGTAATTGATGATACGTCAAAATCCCTAAATTTAGAAATTCCATCACATAAATTGTCAGATGGTGAAAAATCGCTCTATAACACATTATTTGATGATGATATTCCTGCCAATAACACGCAATTCAGTGAGCACACTGAGATTGAGGCAGACATAAATAGTAACAATGCTTCAATTGCAACTGAAACGCAATCCGAAGACAGTTCAGAACATGATTTAGATTTAAATGAGATTGTTTTAGCGGTAAAAAATACAGTTGATGAAGCTTTAGAAGTATTTAAATCAGAAAATAAACATGACATAAATATCCCTTCTTCAGATCAGGAAACAGTATTAACCAATAACGAATTATTATTCAAGGCCAGACTTGCTTACTGGAATAGAGATTTAAAAACAGCTGAAGAGACCTATTTGAAATTAACTGAAATTACCGATGACCCAAATGCATATGGTGAATTAGGAAACTTATATTATATTCAGTCAAAGTGGAAAAAAGCCAGTGACGCTTACTATCATGCAGCCGTAAAATTAAATTCAATTCAGAATATTGATCAGGCTTTACATTTATTGAGGATTATTCGAGGACTGGACTCTGAAACGGCTAACAAACTTCAGTCAGAATTACAGCACTCAAGCTAGTTATAGAGAGATAACATGAACTCAAAATCAAACGGTCATAAAAAAATAAAAAATGTCAGGGAAGTTATAATTGAATCCATTGAATGTGAACCCGGTATTGAAGGTTGCACGGCAGACCCGGACACATGCCCAAACTCACCCGACGTCTGTGACAAAAAGCTGTCAATGTTTGGCTACTATGATGACACCATAAAAGAAAGCGTTGAAAAATCATTGAGTAAAAGTCTTGATGAATTAACTAATACTTTCACTGCGAGTGCTAAAAAATGGGAAACCGTTGTTTATCCAGCGATGTTTGCTTTTATATTACTTTCAATTTATGGTTTTTTTCTGATTTTTAGTTTAACTAAAGACATATCGATCGTAACACATGAAATGGTAAAAATTAGTAAACACATGGAGTCAATATCAACCGATGTTCATAATATGAATTACGTTTTAAAACAACAATCATTACAGATCAGTGAAATGAATAATCACATGAGAAATATGTCGCTTTCTGTCAATCAGATGCGTTACGATATGTCAATTATGAATAGCAACGTTTCAAGACCTATGAACTTCATGAATTCATTTATGCCCTGGTAGTCATGTAATGATAGAGATGACTTATTAGATAAGACATAGTGAATATCCCTTGTATAAAACGTATATGACCCATTGTCATACTATTAATATAGGCTATTCGTAATGCTCTATAATTAAGTCATTAGAACATAATCAAAAACAAAATTAATATTATAATTACATTTTGATGTTAATCAAATAAAAATACCGTATGAGGAAGTATAGTAATACTTGTTTAATCTGTCGAAATCAATAATGGACAACTCGATGAACTCAAATAACATACCCGGTTTGCCATTTATTCTTTCAGTGCCATTAAAAATACTACCCCTTAAATATCATTCACGCGTATTGGTAAAAGTCCTGAATTTTATTTTAGCTGAAAACATTATTGAAGGTGATCTAGATTTTCTTGAGTCTAAAAGAGCATGTATTTGTGTAACCGATATTAATATTAAATATTATATTAGTTTTGATAACAATCGTTTAGTCGCAATAGCACCGGCAATTAATAATGATATTAAAATTGAGGCCAATGTTTATGACTTTCTACAGCTAGCAGGCCGACAGGAGGATCCAGACACTCTGATGTTTCAACGTAGGCTAGTACTACAGGGTAATACTGAGCTTGGACTTGAAATTAAAAATCTACTGGACAGCATAGATATAGAGTCATCACGTTATTTAACAAAAATAGAGTATCTGTTACAAAAAAGCTTACCTGTTTATAGCAAATTGTTTAGATAATATTAACTAGGGCGATCTGATTAAGTCTAATTATTTTATGCTGGTTAAAAGCGTCTTAGTCTCTCATAATATCTTAATCGATAAAGTAGTCTACTGACATTTTTATCATCTTCAAATTCACTTCTATCATGCAACACATTATTACTGACAAGCCCCCAACCTGATTGTAAAGTCAGCCGAAAAATTGCGGAGTCATTACTCTGCAATATATCATCCAGTGCTTTTACAGCTTCCTGAGTTATAACATTATTTTTCCAGATTATATTATGTGCTCTGGCGGTATAACGCATATGCAAAAAATTATTTATCAAGGAAAAAACCGGGCCTTTCCTGGCGGGCCTTATAACGTCACGATGTTTTATATTGGGCGGAATGATCATTGCATCATGTGCCATTAATGCATGTATAAATTCGGGGTTTTTATCCCGCAATCGAATATAGACAATCTCATGATCCATGACAGCATTTTCACCACCACTCTTTGCTGGTCTGACACAATGTAAATTTAATGCATGAATCTGTTTATCAAGGGTATTGTAATAACCATCTGTATGCCAGTGAATTGCCTTATTCGAATAGGGGATATAGCGTTCACGGCCCTGTGCATTTGAAACTTGCAATGAAGTTATCCCATCATCATCCGAACCCATATTTTTATCCAGTGTATTTAAAGATAACTGTTTTGCAAGTTTAGAGGCTATACGTTTATCCGGGTTATCTGCCGACTGACTAATATAAAAAGCCATATTAGTTTTATTGTAACGCTCAATAAGGGCATCACGTTCAATATTTGATAACTTCATTGGATCATTAATTTCGACGATCAACTGCTCTGCTTTATCAGGATAATTAAATAACTTTTCATCTCTCCATCTTTCATATTCATCCTGATTATATAAGTCAAAAGGACTATTACTTTTAGCAAGTTTTTTTATAGTCATGTCAGTTCCGCTGTTAAACCATATAAATCCATTCCACTTTCACCGTACCAGTAACCGTTACAGTAACCTCCTATGGGCATTAACGCCTGCAATTCTTTATTCGCTTTATTGATATTATAGTTATCGTGTATGGCTTTATAAAATATATCAATAATCTCTGGTGTATGATTAGAAGATGGGTTAATACGAAATATATTGACCTTTAAATCAATTAATTGATCAATTTCAGAAATCAAGTTGGTGGTTTTTGCTGACTGCGTCTGTATACCATTTAAAATTAAAAATTTCTGCTTTTCCTGTGTCGATAATAACAAACCGTCCGGGTAATCCAGGCAACGATACTGACAATCATCTTTTGGCAGGTTGTGTGATCTGGCCGTAAAGCATCTTGCGGAATAGGCCAGAGGTAAACGGCCGTAAACCATGACTTCAGTTTCAACATCATCGTGTTTAGTATTCTGCATATCGGCCAGAGCCTCTCTGGATAGCTCAACCGGTAATACCCAGCGTTTTAGTCCATGATTGACTAACATTTTTAAACTCGATGGATTATAAATATTAATCGCTGGGCCTGTGACAAATGATTTCCCCTTCAGTAATTGAACAGCAGACATATCATTTGCTTCAATCATAAACTCTACGTTTTTACACAATGATTTTAGGGATGCTATTTCCGAATTGGCTTCAATCAAGGTCATACTGGAAAGTACAACTTCTTTTCCTGCCGCCTGCAACTTGTGCGCAATGTCCAGCCAGTCATCACGCCTTAATAATTTTCTTTTCGAACAGACTGTTTCACCTAAATAAACAATATCAATCTGGCTCTTTGCAATGTCTTTATAAAACTCAAACATTGTCGCTTTATCCCAATAATATTGAACAGGGGCTAGCGATAATTTGGACAATCGATTATTCATACTATTGCCATGTCCTGTGATAAGCGCCAAGTGTGGTACTTCGACCTTCAGAAACAGAATGTAGAGTTTTCAACCATTGTTCCTGTGGTACATATTGCTGTGAGTTTCTTTGACAGGCATCGAGCGCGGCACGCCAAACCTGTGCTACCTGTCTTACATAAGCCGGGCTACGTTGTCTACCTTCAATTTTAATGGCTGCTATTCCCATTGCCTGTAATTCGGGTAACAATGCAATTGTATTTAAACTGGTGGGTTCTTCAATAGCATAGAATGTTTCAGTCCCAACGTTGAATCGACCCTTACATAAAGTAGGGTAGGCTGCGGGTTCATCATCTTTATATTGATCAATTAAAATATTATTTAATCTGGTTTGAAGTCCACCTTCTGTGTCTCTCCATTCTACGGCACTTGCAGGGGAGCAAGCACCGAAAGTATTAGGAGATTGTCCGGTAACATAGGACGATAAAAGACAGCGCCCTTCAACCATCACGCATAAACTCCCGAAACCAAAAACCTCAAGCGGTACCGGACTGCTTTGTGCAACCTGCTCAACTTGCTTAAGTGAAAGCACACGAGGTAATACAACTCGCTGTATTGAAAAATTTTCATAAAAAAACCGTATTGATTCAACATTGGTTGCCGAGCCCTGTACAGAAAGGTGTAAACGTAGATCTGGGTATTCAGTAGCTGCATATTCCAGTACACCTATATCAGCAGCGATTAATGCATCAAATTTTAATTTTGCCGCAAGATCTACGGCCTGTTTCCAACGTATCCACCCGCTAGCCTGTGGATAGGTATTGATAGCCAGAAAAACTTTACAACCACGTTGATGAGCATACTCAATACCTTCTCGGGATCGTTTTTCATTAAAATTTAAGCCCGCAAAATGTCGTGCATTTGTATCGTCTTTAAAGCCGATATAAACCGCATCAGCTCCATTATCAACTGCCATTTTTAGTGCAGGTAAATTCCCGGCTGGACAAACCAGTTGCATTTGGTTTTTATTGACTAATGAATTCATAACTAATGAGACACCGAATAATTAGTGTTAATTACAGTAGACATTTTACGCCTGTGTAACTCCCGTGTAATTCCATTAATCACTTGCCATTTTTTTGAACACCAGCTCGGTGCTAATAAAATATCATTAGATGCTGTCGCTGTTACCCGGTGAAAAATAATTTTCGATGGTGTCATTTCAATTAAATTCGCAGCACTATTAATATATTCAAGCAGGCTTAGAGGTGTGTACTTTTGACTTAACCACTGCCTGGCAAGTTGCGTACCTTTTACGACATGCAAAGGGTGTAACTTTAAACCTTCTACACCTTCATCCAGAACGCGTGATAAAGTGGTTTCATAGTGATAGTTATTTTCACCGGGTAGGCCAATAATTAAATGCGTACAAACTTTTAACTGTCGTGCATGGGCAGCATCAATCGCCCGACAATATTCTAAAAATCCGTGTCCTCTATTGACCCGTTTAAGTGTTTCATCAAATGCTGACTGTAACCCAAGTTCCAACCATATTTCATAACCCTGCTGCTGATAATCTGCGAGTAAGTCCAGTACCGAATCCGGTACACAATCGGGGCGTGTCCCAATAGAAAGACCAATAATTCCAGGCTCGGACAATGCCTGATCATAAAGTATTTTTAATTGATTAATATCACCATAGGTATTGGTATATGCCTGAAAATATGCCAGGTATTTTTTTGCACCGGTTCGTTTACGAATAATACGTCCACCGCTAGAGAGTTGTTTGCTAATATTATCCGGATTTCGTGCATTCGGATTAAAGGATGTGATATTACAGAAACTGCAACCGCCTATGCCTTTAGTACCATCACGATTAGGGCAGGTTAAATTTGCATTTAATGATATCTTATGGATGCGTTCGCCATACTTCAGCTTCATCGACTGACCGAAGGTATTTACGTAATCTGAAAGTATCATATGTGTGGTAATAAGAATTGTTGTTTATTTAAAAGTAGCTAAATTTAACACTTCGTTTAAACTACCAACAATGATACAGGTCAAGTTAATTTAACAGGGATGATTAATAAACATGAATTGAATCATTATTTATTCTACTTTACCTTTTAGATAAGGCGCATAATCCTGATCGCAACCATTGATGTGATTTATTAACCAGGACTTTAAATACTGTATAACATCATCGACGGTGCCCTTATCATGGTGCCGATATGCATTGATAAAATCGACAGCTTTAGCAATCATTATTTCATGTTGCTGTTTATGCACTTCAAAATTAGGATAGTTACATTCTTTCATCATGTCTTCTTCTCTTGAAAAATGATATTTTGTATATTCTACAAGATTATTTAAAATATCATCCACCACTCCGTCTTCAGTCGTATAATGCGAAGCAGTTTGCAACTGATTAATCATGCCGAGTAATTTTTTATGGTCATTATCGATCGACTCAATACCTACGCTGTACGAGTCATTCCACTTAACAAAGCGCTTGGCAACTATCTTGTCATGAATTACGGGTATAATTATTAACATGGCAATTAGCACCCAGGGAAGTGGGTGACCAAAGCCCAACATAAAGCCCAGGACAATCATCACCAGTAAAGCCAAAATGAGAACGGCTAATATAAACATACTGATGCCTTTTGTGACAATAGACATGTATTCTCTACTCCTGAGTTTTTAGATATAATTTGGATTATTTAAATATAAGTAGTATTGTTATAACATCGCTGGCTGAAATGAATTATTTCAAATTTTAATATAGCTTTATTTTACAATATATTAATTGATATGTGTCAATTTCCAATTTCTATAGTCTGTTTAACTGGGGCGTGTCTGGGGATATGACTGGGATGCGTCTACGGATGCCCTGATTAAGCAGCAGCCCTCCCTGACATTATGTCAGCTTGTCATTATTTTATACATGAATTAGTGAACTTATCAGAAATCAATCAACCCGTTATGCAAATACACCTGAATAAGCTAATTGAAGAAATACACGAATTCATCGTTAAATTACTTATAAAATCTGGCGTATTATTGATTTCTTTACTTACGGTTTATCCAGCTATCAGTTGCGCTTATACTAATCAGTTAATACATGAAAATTCTCCCTATTTATTAAATCATGCCCATAATCCGATAAACTGGTATGCATGGAATGAGTTATCGCTAAACAGGGCCCGTAATGAAAATAAACCGATATTTTTATCCATCGGCTATGCCGCATGCCACTGGTGCCAGGTTATGGAAAAGGAGAGTTTTAATGATGAAAGTATTGCCAGTATCTTAAATAAAAATTTTATATCTATAAAAGTTGATCGGGAAAGTAATCCTGCTATTGATGAATTATACGGCAATACAGTTATGTTTTTCCAGGGACAGCAGGGCTGGCCCATGTCATTATTTTTAACACCTGATGCAAAGCCATTCTACGGGGGGGGGTATTATAATCGACAAGATTTCGAAACCCTGCTAATCGAAATGTCTGACTACTGGAAACACCATAAAAATGATGCCATCAAAAAAGCCAACACCGTTTTACAGGCCTTACAGTCAAGTGATAACATTAAAAATGCATCATTGAAACTCGATGACACTCTCAGAAGTAAAGCCGTAAAAAGTCTGCTCTCTATTACAGATAATTATTACGGCGGTTTTGGGGAAACTAATAAATTCCCCCGTGAACCCTGGCTTTATTTATTATTAAATGATAGTTATGGAAAATCCGAAAAGAATGACTCACTCGCGGCATTGCGCTTAACGTTGTCAAATATGGCAAACGGAGGTATTAATGACCAGTTAGGTGGAGGTTTTCATCGATATGCAACTGACCCATATTGGAAGCACCCGCATTTCGAAAAAATGCTGTACAACCAGGCGTTATTAATCCGCCTATATCTACGAACAAATTCAATTTATCCCGATACTTTATATACACAAACCGCAGAAAAAACCATTGATTTTTTAATCAATGAATTACATGATCCGTTGGGTGGATTTTACTCCTCTTTAAATTCAGATACAGAAGGGAAAGAAGGTACTTTTTATCTGTGGTCGATAGATGAGTGGAACAGTGCACTAACTGAAGAAGAGAGAGCATTATTTTCTGATTACTATGATATTGACGAATATGGTGAAACGCACAACCAAAAAAATATATTGTATATTTCAATGTCATTAAAAGAATATTCAAAAGAAAAAATTATTCCAGCTGAAAAGCTTCAATCTCAATTAAATATAATTAAACATAAATTATTAAATATACGCAACTTGCGAACAAAACCTGATATTGATAAAAAAATAATCATGGGGTGGAACGGGCTTGTTATTACCGCATTGACTGAAAGTTCACTTTATTTAAATAATCCAAAATATCTATCTACCGCAATTGATACTGCAAATTTCATCTGGGATAACATGCAGAAAAATGCTGAGTTTTATCGAGTCAACTTTAACAATAAAATCTCACATCCAGCTCAAATCAACGATTACGCTTATTACCTGCAGGCATTAATCAGTTTATATGATATAGATAAAAACACGTTATGGTTAAACCGGGCGATTACTGTTACTAAAATCCTACAGGATAAATTCTGGGATGAAAAAGAGGGCGGTTATTTTAATGCACCTGTCGACAACAATATCAACTTACCCTATAAAAGCAAACATGCTTATGACAAAACTCTTCCAGCGGGGAATGCAATTATTGCTCAAATGTTAGCACGCCTCCACCGACGCACAGGAAATACCGAATATATTGATTCAGCTAATCGTATTATTTCTGCTTTTTCATTTAATGCCCATGAAACACCCAGTGCATATTCATCATTACTTATAGCAGCACATGAAGTGCAAAATAACGAACAGGATTTACCCATTTACACAGCACAGGGACACATCAGAATTGATGCATATATATCGCCACATCCAGCCATTAATACTAACTCGAAAAAAACAAATACCGAAAATATAATTAACAAAAAATTTAACCTGACCATTAATATAGAGATGGACGATAAATGGCATATCAATGCAAACCAGGTTTTAAATAAACAACTTATACCAACTAGAATAGAACTGGTTAATATTGAGCAAAACAACCCACCCAATTGGAAATTTAATAATATCAACTATCCCCAAGCCAATTATGTTAAAACACAATTTAGCCATCAGCGACTAGCATTATATCAGGGGAAAAGCCAGATAAAGGCTCAACTTAGTAAAACCGCTAATCATATAAATCCTGTTTTAAAGTTAAAGTTACAAGCCTGTAATGAAAAAACATGTTTAGCTCCAGAAGATTTACTGTTGTATCCACGATTAATATTTAAAAATATAAATTATCATAAATCAATAGATTAAAATCTTAAATCATGTATATTTCACACAAAACTAAAGAGAAGCTTCGTGGACAATAACAAGAAAATTGAACAAATGGTATTAACCTGCATTGACACAGCAAAAGCAATGCTGGATGAGTATGAAATTGTTATCCCCTTTGGTATACGCTGTTATACAGATTCTGAAGACATGAAAATGAATTGTCCCGGTGCGAGTAAACCTGATGCTGACTGGAATGAACAAATAGATATGGTCGTTAATGAATTAAAAGCGTTTGTAGGCGATGAAGCAATATTTGCTACGGCTTTAGTAACTGAATTACAATCCGATGAATCAACTGGCCTGGGCTTACAGATTGAAACGGAACTATCGTCTGTATTATTTGTTTACCCATATAAGAAAGTTGACGATGACTGGGTTATAGACGAGCCAGTTCAAACCGACCAGTTATTAAACACCGTATTTTAATACTGCATTTTTTATGCTAATTCTTTCTCTATATGATTTTACTAAAACTAATCGAGCATAAACATTGACAGAATCGAGCCTTGCCCAAACAGGTTATGAAAACTATTATCAGATGCTTTCTGATAAGGTTCGCATGGATGCCTATAGAGATGCAATTTTTAAAACAGTAAAACCCGGTGATATTGTTGTTGATATGGGCGCTGGAACCGGATTATTAAGTATCTGGGCATTACAGGCTGGTGCTAAAAAAGTTTATGCCATTGAAAAAACTAATGCGATCAATCTTGCCAGGGAAGTCGCTAAAGCCAATAATTATCTCGATAAAATTGAATTCATTAACAGTAACTCCATAGATGTTAAATTACCAGAGCTTGCAAATGTACTGATTTCTGAAACACTGGGTAGTTTTGGCATAGATGAAAACACATTACAGTTTACCAATGATGCACATAAGCGTTTTCTTGTGGAGGGCGGTAAACTTATTCCTGAGACAATTGAGTTATATGTGGCGCCAGTCAGCAGTGCAAACATTTATCACAAAGTTGATTTTTGGCGGCATATTCCAGACATAAACTTTTCACCTGCATTTGATCTTTTTTCAAAAAAGATAATGATTGAAACAATTAACAGCCGTGACTTACTCTGCAACCCAACATGCATTGCAGCAATTGATCTATCAAATATAACTGAAGAAACATTCAATACACGCCTTTACATGAAAATGCAAAAATCCGGTGTTTTACACGGGGTAGCAGGGTGGTTTCGGTGTAAATTGTGTGAAGGCATAGAAATCAACACTTCACCAGATAATGTCTCTACTCACTGGAAACAGGCATTTTTTCCATTCAAAGAATCTATAGATGTAATTATCGGCGATATACTTGACTGGTCGGTGACTGTTGGCGTAAAAGATAAAAACAGTGATGACACACAAATAACCTATGAATATCGCTGTACTCAGTTAAAAAATGAAAAAAAACATATTCAAAGTTTAGATATTGGAAGAAATGAGCCTTGCCCCTGTGGCAGTGGTTTAAAGTACAAAAAGTGCTGCATGGATTAAAGTCTGTACCACTAAATAAATTTATGCCGGTTTGAACGACCATTTATTTACTTTTTATTTTTATTAAACAGTGATCAACTAACAACTTAAATATTACTGTTTAAATACAGCTTTAGTGGTAATTTGTACTTTTCTAATATTTTTTAAACTAAATTAGACTGGCTATAATCTGCATTAATTATTACCCTGTTTTCAACAAATGGAGAAATAAATGCCTGAACCTGAGAAATACCCAAGAGTACCGGACGCATTTATTATGGAAATTAATGTCAGCCTTTTCTGGTATAAAAAACACTGTAACACCTTAGTCGGTGAAGAAAAACTGGAGCTTATAACGCTGCATGATTTACAGGATATTTTTGATGTCTACATTGATAATGCATCATTAAATTTCTGGCATGTTAAAACACGACAGGCCAGAGCATTACAGCGCTTAATAAAACACCGTATTAAAATAAACCAGTTTATGTATTTCGTTGAACAAAAATCCTGCCTGTATTAAAACATTAACTTTTCGAGTCTCGCTCTACCGCCCACACAGCCGCTTCAACTCTACTGCGTAAATTAAGCTTTCTTAGCAGGTGTTTAACATGAACTTTGACTGTGCCTTCAACGATATTTAATTTTCGGGCAATATGTTTATTACTTAATCCTTTTGTAATATGGGATAGTATTTCTTCTTCACGTCTGGTTAGTTCCGCATCTTTACGAGATTCATTTTTTTGTTCCTGATGCAAGCCCCGTGCTATCAACTCTGATACCTTTTGACTAAGCACAATATGCCCGTTAACTACCTGATGTAAACGCTCGAGCATATCTTCTGGTTCCATATCTTTAAGCAGGTATCCATCCGCACCTGCTCGCAAAGTAGCAACGATATCTTTTTCATTATCTGATACCGTTAAAATAATAACCCGGCTATCAATCTCTGCTGATTTTATCGCCTGTAATGTTTTTAAACCATCCATTATCTGCATATTAAGATCAAGCAATATAATATCCGGTTGTAATTTTTTAGCCATTTCAAGACCAACATTACCATTATCTGCTTCACCGATTACACTAAATGAATCATCCATACAAACTAGATCTTTAATGCCCCGGCGGATTAACGGATGATCATCAATGACTAAAATAGAATACACTGCTTAGTTACTCATTTTTCTGTTTACATTTACTGGAACAGTATTATTTACAGGTGAAAATTCGAGTCGTATTGTAACCCCTCCCTGGGGGTTATTTTTTATTTCAAATTTACCATTTATGCTTTTTGCTCGTTCTTTCATAATGCTGAGACCATAATGATGTGTTTGTGAATTTTTTATCGTTAAGCCAACACCATCATCTTCTATGCATACGCGAATATTACCCGATGGATCATATTGTAATGTCAATTTTGCCATACTTGCATTTGCGTGCTGTACAATATTTGATAATGCCTCACGAATCAATTGTAATATATGAATTTCCTCGTTTGGTGTCAGATCACAATAGGTTATTTGATTATCACATTCTATTTGCACTTCGCCACGTTCATTAAATTCAGCAACTGTTTTTGATATAGCTTCATTAAAATTTTCACCATCAATTTTTAATCGAAATGTGGTTAATAGTTCACGTAGTTCTTTATACGCACTGTTAAGTCCCAGCCTTAATTCAACCATTACAATTTCAGCAGCCGACTTTGAATCAGGTTTGCTTAACAGAGCCTGCAAACGGCTCACCTGAATTTTCATATAGGTCAGCGATTGCGCCAGAGAGTCATGCAATTCCCGAGCTATAGCACCACGTTCTTCCATTAGTGACAAGCGCCTGGTTTCTGCAGCCTGTTGAGAGACTTTAATTGCTATACCAATATGCCCGGCAATACTTTCCAATATTTTTTGCTGCCAGGGTTGTATAAACTTTTTATTTGCTGACTCATTATCTTTAGCCTGTATTATCAAAACACCATACTGCTGATTATGATCGCTGATAGGAACACTAATATAATTGATTTCGTTATCTGATTTACTGTTTACAGTATAAAATTGACTGCTTCCCTGACCGAAACATTTCTGACAGTTTTGTTGCTCACAAAGTAAATGACTTAAATCTTCTGTTTTTAGTGTAGATGCTAACATCGCAGCATAATCCTTAGTCTCTGCACTTAAACAGATGGCGCCTTTTCCAGTATCGATTAACTGTTCAATATCTTTTATAATTGTAGCAAAAGTAATGTGCGGGGACGGTGTTTCATTTAAACGCCTGACCGTTTTATAAAGTAACTCCATTGATCGATTGCTCTGTTCAAGATCGATTGTCTTTTGCTTTACGCGATTTTCCAGATCAGTATATATTTCTGAAAGATCTTCCGCCATGGAATTAAAAGCCTTTCCTAGTTGCCCTAACTCATCTTTACTTGTGTAAGAGGTACGAAAAGAAAAATCACTTTTACGGGTGCGCTCTGCGGCGAGTAACAGCTGTTTTAGTGGCATATGCACCCGTTTATACACAAGTATTAGCGCCGCTAAAACCAGTATTACTGTCATTGCTAAGGCAATAAACTGATAAAGACGTAAGCGTTTTATTTTTGTTTCAGAATCCTGCTCAAGCAGGCTAACCAGATTATCAATATCATCAACAAAGTCTGACACCACTAAAAGATATTGATTACGTAAATTAATGACAGCGCCTTCACTAATGATCATATTAAGATTATCGTTAGCCTGACTATCAACAATACCATCCAGATAAATATCAAATATGGGCTCAATCATTTCTTTCCATTGCCTGTTAATATTGTTATATGAAACACGTAAGGGATGATTGATATCTACGGGCAAAACGCCGGTTAGATTAGGGCTGTGTAAATGCTGTTTGAATTCATTTACCAGCGCCAGGGTCGTCTGATAATGTTTTTCATCCGGTAAATCATGTATAAGGCTACTGGCAATTCGATAAGAGCGCATACGCAGTGCACCGGATTCATTTATCGCAGTCGCCTGTCCCTGTATTGTATCCGCAATAAATAAAGAGGCTGCCATACTCGTAATTGCAAGCAGTGTAATACTTGCCATAAGAACGCCCAGACTTAATAATAATGAGTGCCGATTTTTCATAAATTCGTTGTTTTTATATAGGTTAAATTTTTAAACGTAGAATACGCCCATTAAAGTATTGATCCTGATCAACTAAATCCTTTCTACTACCAATGAATAATTGTGATTACTCAATCGACCGATTTGATTGATAAATATGGTTAATAAGATAGTAATCAATAAGTTATAGAAATCAATCAACTACCACTTTAGTGGTAGTTTTAGCCTGCATTTCAAGTCACTTCCTGATTTCAGCATATAGACCTGCCTATTGGTTCATGTAAAGTAGCTTTAAAGCATTTAATGCACTTTTTATTTAATCACTACTAGAGTTTTTTTGGTAATAATTTTTAAATTATTTTAAATCAATTATAAAGAGAAAGGGGAAAAATATGATGCGTCACAAACAGCTTGTTAGTGGGGTTATGAGTCTTGCCCTGTTAGCACTTAGCCCGATGGGGTTTGCTGCTTCAGCTGCTGTTAAAGAAGGTCAGCAGCTCTTTGACATGAATTGCATGGCCTGTCATCAGGCAGATGCGATTGGCAAAGCCGGCTTTGCACCATCACTAACCAATAAAGAATTATTAAGTGTCGCCTCAGATAAATTCTTTATGTCGACGATCAGAGATGGCAGGGCCGGAACCGGTATGCCACCCTTTGCCCATTTAGGTAAAAAGAAAATTAAAAGTATTGTGGCCTTTTTACGCTCTCACGAAACACTACCTCACCGCTCAAAGCAAATTGATGCTCAGCCCAACTCATACGGAGATCCCAGAAAGGGTGAGTTATGGTTTACCCAGATTTGTGAAAACTGTCACGGCATAGATGGTGAAGGTTATGGCGCAGGTGTCGCCGGACCCGCCATTGGTAAGCCTGGCTTTTTAAATAAAGTATCGGACGGTTTTATTCGCGAAACCATTAAAAACGGTCGCTCCAATACACGCATGCTAGGTTTCTCCGGCCCAGATGGACTTGCTAATTTAAGAGATTCAGAAATTGATGATGTTGTTGCTTTCCTGCGAAGTCTTAATAAAAACCGTTAAGCAGAATGAAAATCGCAAACAATAACTTTACTGTAAACTTTTTAATGGGAATTAAGAATTATGAAACGTAGAAAAGATCTTTCCCGACGTGACTTTATTAAAAACAGCACGTTCATCACCGGTTCAGCTGCAGGCGCTGGACTATTCGTTGGTAATAATCCTGAGCTGGAAGCAGCACCTAGCGCGTCTAAAAAAGAAGTTAAGCGTACCACCGCACTGGCACAGTGCCCGTATTGTGGCGTAGGCTGTGGAACGATTATCGTATCTGAAAATGGTAAAATTGTTTCAATGCGCCCGGATAAAGACCACCCAACAAACTATGGTTTGCAATGCATCAAGGGGTTAACCGCTGCCGAACCTATTTATGTTGACCGTATGGAAGGTGACTCTTACGTTCGTAAAGATGTATGGGCCGAGTGGAACAAACCCGGACACGGTGATCTGGAATACACCAGTAAAACCAAAAATGCATTTGATGAAGATTTATTTGATAGAGTACCCTACAAAATAGCATCGGATATGGTGGCACACAAAATTGCTCACCTTGCAAAAAAATATGGCGGCAACTCCATTTCATTATATGGCTCAGGCCAGCTCACCATGGAAGGCCAGTATTTAGAAAATTTATTTATGAAAGGCGTACTGGGTTCAAACACTATAGAAGCTAATGCACGCATGTGTATGACCTCGGCGGTAACCGGTTACTTTGCAACCCTGGGTTCAGATACGCCGCCGTTAGCCTATGACGATTTAGAACTGTCTGACATGGTGATGCACTTTGGTCACAATGCCCGTGAATCTCATCCGATTATTTACTGGCGTATTGCGGATCATAAAAAGAAACAAGATATTCCTACGGTAATTGTTGATCCACGCTGGACCGGTTCCAGCCAGGGTTATGCGGATATCAATCCGAAAAACCATGTGCACTTACCGGTTATGAACGGTGATATCAGTTTACTTAACTCTATTGCCCATGTGCTACTCAAAGACCACGATGATGTGATTGACTGGAAATTTGTTAAGAAACATTCAACGGGCTGGAAAGAATACGTTAAAGAAGTTAAGAAAAACTACAGCCCTGAACAGGTTCAGGATCGCATGGGCACGGACAAGGTTGGCCCGGATGAAATTCGTAATGTGGCTAAAATGTTTGCCGATGCAACTCGTAAACGTTTAAAGCGTAGCAAAATGGATCAGGACGGTGATGGCCATGGTGGTGTCATTATTATGTGGGGTATTGGTTATAACCAGCACATTCACGGGCAGAACAATGTTATCTCTATTATCAACCTGTTAACGCTAACCGGTAACCTTGCAAAACCCGGTTGTGGTCCGTTCTCGATGACCGGCCAGCCAAATGCAATGGGTGAGCGTTTCACCGGTGGTTTAACCGGACGCCTGCCCTTTAATATGCCGCTGAAAAATGCCAAACATCGTAAGCACATGGCTAAACACTGGGGTGTTCCAGAGAAAAACCTGATTACCGCGATGAACGGTGACAATAAAGGTATGGCCATTGGCATGATGGAGCGCGCCATTAAAGGCGATGTGAAAGCCATGTTCCTGGTTTATGCCACCCATATCGATTTACCGGATCAACATAATCTGGTACGTCCTGGATTAATGAAAACGTTCAATGTGGTACAGGAGATTTATCGTCACGCACCAAACAATTTATTTGCTGACGTTATTTTCCCGGCGGCCACCTGGGGAGAAGTTGACGGGGTTTATATAAGCTCTGAACGCCGCATTAATATCTGTCAGGCTGGTGGCACACCACCGCCGGGATGTTTACCGGATATGGATATGGTGATTGACAAGGGTAAGGAAATTGCCGATCTATTGGGACTTGACGGAAACAAGATTTTCCCATGGGGTAGAAACAAGCATGGTTTCTATGATGCTGAACAGGTTTTCCGTTCAGTGGTTGAAGCATCCGGTGGAACCGATACCGACCTGACAGGTATGCTGGAAGTTGAGAAGATTGATGGTATCGGGCTGTATCAGCAGCTAATTGATTTACGCGGTATTCAATGGCCGGCACCGACTTACACTATTGCCAAAGAGGGTGGAGCCAAACGTCGTTACATGGGACAGGAAGGGGTCTGGGAATCCAAGCCTTATGGTTACTTCCGCACCAGTGATGGCAAAGTACACATGAAACTGTGTAAACAGGATTACAGTCAGCGTAAGGAAATCACCAAAAAGCTGATGGAATTCGGTGTTAAGAAAGATCATTTCGTTATTGATAATCTTGATCTGCTTAAGAAAGCCCGTGATATGGGACTGACACCGGATTTACCTGATGAAGAACACCAGGGTAAAAACTGGGAGAAAGTGCCCAATGATAAATATCCGTACTGGTTAGGCCTGGGAGTGGTGTATGAACACTTTCATACAGCAAAATCCAACCGTAGCCCGACAACTCGACGCCTTGTACCGGAAATGTATGTAGAAATGCATGAAGACGATGCCAAGGCACTGGGTATAAAAGATGGTGATCAGGTTCGCCTGGTAACACGTCGTGGTCATTATCAGGCACGTGCTCAGGTGGGTACGAATAGTATTGTTCGCCCGGCACGTAACTCGGTTCCACCGGGATATTTGTTCAGCCCATGGAATCTGTCTGTTGCTGATAGTGCGGATCCGAAGAAAAACAAATGGCTGGTAAATGGTGTTTCCAGTCGCTGTTTTGATCCGGTATCCGGACAGGTTGATTTTAAGAAACTGGCCTGTCGTATTGAAAAAGTTTAACGATAGTTCAATAAACTTAATTTCAATCATGTTGTAACTAATGCGACACACTCTTAAGTAGTGTGTCGTATTAATTTGTAAAACATATTATTTTTTTACATAAAAAGATTCTAAAATTTACATATTAAATAATTTAAAATAGAGTGGATGCCCCCTGCAAACTTAAAATGGCAATATGTTTAATCTCAATTGATACATCACAATTTTACTTTTTATACTCAGATTAGACTGAACCAAAGAGCATTTTAAATTTATGAAAAGACGTCACTTTTTAAAAGATCTGATTGCCGGAGCAGTCGCCACAACAGTGTTGAAATCATCCATTGTAGAGGCTGCGTTCGCACCACAAACGGGTCAACGATATTTGCGTCCACCCGGGTCATTACCCGAAGCAGAATTTGAAAGCCGCTGTATTCGTTGTGGCCAATGCGGTGAAGTTTGTCCCAATCGTTGCATTGAATATTTTGATCTGGAAAACGGTGTAGGTTCACTGAATACACCTTATATCACACCGCGATCAAAAGCCTGTATTTTATGCATGAAATGCGGACAGGTTTGCCCAACAGGTGCAATCAAACCATTGCAACGAACCGCCGAAGATATTCTCGGTTATGTAAAAATGGGCAAGGCCCGAGTAGAAAAAGCCCTGTGTTTATCCTATCAGGGAAAAACCTGCGGCGTCTGTTATCGTGCGTGCCCACTTGCGGATACGGCTATTAAGGTACAATTACTCGAACAACCCGTCGTGTTAGATGGATGTGTTGGTTGCGGATTATGTGAGCGTTCGTGCATTCAGCTTCCGCAGGCCATAAAAATAATTCCCGATCATATTAGAAGTTTAACCTGATAATAAAACTTAAAGGCACCTCTAAAAATATAACTGATAAATATTGCTGAGAAAGCAAAACTATGAATAAAAACATAAAACCCTTTTTTCTCTGGAAGCATTTAAATAAATTACGCTGGTTAGTTTTAAGCCTGATATTTTTAATGCTAATTTATTTACCCTTTGCCCATCTTTATCAAACATTTGTGGCATCTTTTTCATATGACTTACTAGACCCTTCTGAAAAAGAATTGTACGACCTGATGGAAATGCTTACTTCACCGTTTGTTTCCGACCCGGCGGTTGATCTGGATGCAATCAAGGGTAACACCTGGTCGGGTAATTTTTTCGGTTATAAAATATCCGATCCATTAGCGGTGGTAGCCCAAATGGCATCCGGGTTAACGGTTTACTGGCCATTCTTTGTTAGTGGCTTAATTCCTATATTTTTAACCATGATTTTCGGACGGTTTTTTTGCGGCTGGATTTGCCCCGCAACTTTTCTGTATGAACTTAATACAAGTTTATCCCTGTTTTTACAACGCTTCGGCATTAAAACCGGACGAAAACGTTTTGACCGGCGCATAAAATATCTGGTACTTGCGGTCGGTATTGGTATTTCTGCCGTCACAGGTTCGGTGCTCATTTCAATGATTTATCCACCGGCAATTATTGGCCGTGAAATTTATTTTGGTATTGCACTGGGAGGCTTTGGCGCAGGGCTGGTGTTTTTTGTATTAACCCTGTTATTTGATTTAATGATTTCACGCCGTGGATTTTGTCGTTATATCTGCCCGGGAGGAGCGCTTTATTCACTGCTCGGGCACTTCAGATTGTTTCGTATAAAACGCATTGTTGAAAACTGTAATGACTGTGCAAAATGTAATGCGGTTTGTGAATTCGGGCTCGATCCTTTACGTGATGATTTCGGACAGGAATGCAACAACTGCACTGCCTGTATCGCCATTTGCCCCACCGATGCGCTAACGTTTAGTGTAAAAATAACCGATGATGAAAATCAGGGTCCGGGACATTTAGGCAAGGCTTATAAAAAAACCGAACAGGAAAGTTAAGCTCAAATTATTGTAAGTTCATCACCATAAATTATGATGGGTGATTTTGCGGCTTAAACCGTAAATTTAAAACAGGATTAATAAAATGCAAAGGCGAAGTTTTTTACAAAAACTAATCTTAGCCGCCAGCACATTCGGCGTGGCGTCAATTCCATATGCTGTTGCTCGTTTACTCGCCCCGCATGAGGTGACAGACTTTTCAACTCATTTACGCCCACCCGGTGCACTGCTTAAAGAAAATGAATTTGTTAGAGCCTGTATTAGTTGTGGATTATGTGGTGAAATTTGTCCACCGAAGTGTATACAATTTGATAAAAGGCAGGGAGGACTTGCCCTCAATGCACCCTACATCGACCCACAAGCAAAGGCCTGCATACTCTGTATGAAATGTACCGAAGTTTGCCCAACAGAAGCGCTGACAGAAATCCCCAGAGAAGATGTTAAAATGGGTATTGCACAAATAGATCGCTCCGCCTGTTACCCCTGGGTAAATCGCGGGGTTTGTGGTGCCTGTGTTGGCATTTGCCCATTGGGTAAAAAAGCCATCGCTTTTGAATTTGCAGACATGTACCGTCCTTATACAAAAGAAGATGGCTGTGTGGGTTGTGGCATGTGTGTTGAAATTTGCCCTCATCCGAGTTTACCAATTAAAATCGTACCGATCGGAGAAGATGTTGTAGCGCAACATAATGTTTAGTTTTTTATTTCTGATATGATCTCAGAATAAATTCTCCCCCTTAATTAAGTAATGAGTTTTTTTAGAATGAACAGATTTAAACTAGCAGGGAATTCAAGCAGCCTATTGAATTCATTTTTGATAATGATTATCTCATTATTAATCACTTCCCAAGCGACTGCACATCATGTTTTAGGTCGCCCGGCCTATAGCTTAAATGAAGACTCCAATACACCACCCAGCATGCAGGTTGAAACGCAGATTGGTGATTATTATTTAACCTATATGGTTTTCCCCGCATTTCCAAAACCCGGTGAAAATGGCCGGGTTAATGTTTATGCATCACGCATAGATAATGGCGACACCTTTCAGGGTGATATGACATTTAGCGTTAGAAACGACGGTTGGTTTGTCGATAAAAACGAAGAAACCATTGGCACTCAACAAGTATACGATGGGGTTTTCAGACAGGGGTTTTTATTTAAGAAAAATGGCAGCTATATCATTACCGCTAAATTTGAATCTGGAGGCGAGCCCTATGTTATCGACTTCCCCTTACAGGTTGGTGAAAGCTCATCTATGGGCCCCGTTGGCATTGCTTTAGGCACAATTGTTCTGGCTTTAATTGGCGTTAACATTGCCCAGCGTAAACGTTTAGTGCGTGAAAAAATTCGCAACACACGAGACGAGCCATAGTGACACATCCGGGTTTACCAGAATTTTGGGGAATCATCATCTGGGTCTTTATGATGGCACTTTCTCTGTGGGCAATATTTCAATGGTCATCCAATAAAAGAGCATCCGAAACACTTTCATCAAAACATTTCAGTTTAGCCCACATTAAGTCCCTGCAGCCCATTGTAAAATTTATAACCACATCCGCGTGGCCATTATTAATACTAAAAATAATTTCTGTCGCCTTCTTTGCACTGGTTATTTATGCAGGCCTTAATGGCACCCCCATACCGGAAAGAAATATTGCTACGGTTTTAACATGGAATATCTGGTGGGCGGGTCTGATTATTTCAATTTTTTTTGTGGGCTCCGCCTGGTGTGCAATTTGTCCCTGGGATGCGCTGGCCACCTGGTTTGTTAAACCGCGTATATGGCTTAATAATAAACAGATATTTAACATCAACAATAGTCTGGAATTAACGCCACCTAAATGGCTCCGAAGTGTTTTTCCTGCACTGTTAATGTTTATAGGTTTAACCTGGTTAGAATTAGGCGTGGGGGTTACCACTAATCCTTACTGGACAGCCCTGTTATCTTTGTTAATGGTGGTGCTTGCAACCCTCAGCCTGGCCCTATATAAAAATAAAGCTTTCTGTCACTACATTTGTCCAGTTGGTCGAACCGTTGGTTTCTATGCACAACTTGCGCCCATTGAATTACGTCCGATTAACACAGAAATCTGTAAAAACTGCACCACTTTGGAATGTTTTAATGGCACAGAAAAAATTGATGCCTGCCCAACGCAACTTGTTATGGGAACTTTAAACCAGAATACCTATTGTACATCCTGTGGAAACTGCACACAAAGTTGCCCGGAAGAAAATATTAGCTGGCGATTACGTCCACAAAGTAATGAAGCCGTACAAGGTGCTCGCCCACACTGGGATGAAGCCTGGTTTATGTTGACGCTACTTGCCTTAACCAGTTTTCATGGCATAACGATGCTGGAATTCTGGGAAGGTTTAATCAGTAAATTTGCACGAACACTTGGCGACTCAGGTCAATTACTGACAAGTTTTTCAGTCGGCTTTGCAATCAGTATACTGATTCCCATACTGCTATATACACTTGCGATTTCATTAACACGTTATTTAACCCAAACTAAAGTAAAATTCAAAAAATTATTTACCGGTCTGGTTTTTATCACGCTGCCTTTAGCATTTGCATATCATCTGGCCCATAATCTCAATCACATGATTCGTGAATCCGTGGGTGCCAGTCAGTTATTTTTAAATCCACTTGGAATAGATACAAAGCCTGCAGACTTATCCGCTAATATTCTAAAGGAGTATAATATGTTGATATCACAGGATGTGTTATTTGCAATGCAGGCATTTTTAATGATGTTTGGATTCTGGATTGCAATAAAAGTATTACACCATCGCGGTGAAAAATTATTATCCGAGTCAATATCAGGGTCAATACCAGGGGCGGGCTGGAAACTTTCGCCCGTACTCGCATTTATAATCGGCATTAATGGATTTCATATCTGGATGCTGACCCAACCCATGATTATGAGAATGGGTTCATTATGCGTATCACCAAACTTAATTGCACCTTTATAAACCACGGAGATTATTTTGGATAGAAGAGCATTTTTTACCAAAGGGGCAGGGAAGGTTGCACAAACCGTCACCAAACATGCCGCCGAGAAGGCACGTAAAAATGCTTCGCGCTGGATACGCCCACCCTTTGCAATTGAAGAACTGGATTTTTTAATTGGCTGTACACGCTGTAGTGATTGCATCAACGCATGCTCCTATGGAATTATTTTCCCTTTACCTTCAAAACTCGGTGTAAAAGTTTTTAATACGCCTGCCATGGACTTAAATAATCAGGGTTGTCATTTATGTGAAGACTGGCCCTGTGTACAGGCATGTGAAAAAAACGTACTCTCACTTACTGAGTTAATAAATCCGCAAACACAGGAGACACTGGAGACGAATAAAACGGCGGCTAAACCACTGCCAAAAATTTCCCGTGTTTCTATTAATACTAAAACCTGTTTACCCTATAACGGCCCTGAGTGCGGAGCCTGTAATATATGCCCGGTGGAAGGTGCGATGATCTGGGAAATGAATAAACCGGTTATTGTTGAAGCGATTTGCACGGGTTGTGCATTGTGCCGAGAAGCCTGTATTGTTGAACCCAAAGCAATTAATCTTCAATCGAAATATTCATAAAATACACAGTTATTCTGAAGTGACTGCACGTCTCTGTGTCAGTCATTTAAAGCATTTTTAGAGGCGCCCTTAAATACCATTAATCCAGATCCCAGTCTTCATCAAGCGGTTTTTGCATATCTACATGACAATTAAAGCAGGGGAGTTTCAACGTTGCATAATAGGCATGATCCTCATCATCGCCACCTCTATAAACTTCTATTCCTTCAGGTAACTGATGAGCAATACCCTTATGACAGTCAATGCACGTTTTGCCCCGGTCTCGTGAATATTTATGCACAATACCACTACGGCTTTTCTGCTGTTTTATTTCCATAGCGTTAAAAGAGTGGCAGTTTCTACACTCACGTGAATCAGTTTCTTTCATTGCTGTCCAGACATGATTGGCTAAAACCAGTCGTTTTTCATTAAATTTTTCCTTTGTACTGATCGAACCAATAATGGTATGAATTATCTCATTACTGGCCTGTATTTTTCGAACCACTTTGTGAGTCCAGTCACGAGGCACATGACAGTCGGAACAAATTGCCCGAATACCGACTCTATTTTTATAATGGATGGTGGTTTTGTATTCCTGGTAAACATTGTCTTCCATTGAATGACAACTGATACAGAATTCTAGTGAATTTGTCGCTTCCATTGCGGTATTAAATCCGCCCCAGAAAATAATACCTACAAACATAAATATGATTGAAGCACCAACGGTTGTACCTAAAATAATTTTTCGCGAAAGTAAATGCTGATAAAAATCTAACATATTTGACTCAGATAATAAGGAGGGAACATTCTAATAGAATGAATATAAATATATTTGATATAAAAGTATATTTTGTGAAAAAAATTAATTTATTTCAATATTCAATACAACCGAATACATTTATCGTGTATAGCCAGAGAATCTCTGATCAAGTCTGCTAATGTTATTTAACAACCTTTGACTGCACATATCGAATCAGGCGTTTGTTTTCTGAAATTTTAGCCGCCTCTAAAACACTAATTCCATCATTATTAACGGCCTGTATATCCGCACCTTTTGATACCAGATATTTTGCGGCCTCGGTCTTTCCATAAAGACAGGCATTGATGAGCGCGGTTGTTTTATCCTGATCTTTAGAGTTTACATCAGCGCCATTTTCCACCAGCAGTTCAATAAACTCCATTCCTCTTAAAGGTGCCATTACAATGGGTGCCTGATCAAATGGTGCCTGTTTGGTATTTACATTAGCACCTTTCGCGATAAGCTCTTTTGCATATTCCAGGTCACCGCGGCTAATTGCATCCGATAAATTGTATTCAAGATCATCAGCCGATACAAAATTTACCGAAGTGGCCAATAAAAATATAAGTATATAAATTATTTTTTTCATGTTTTATTTAATTAAATTGTGTTTGAAATATCAATCATTAATTAGCCGCTATCAAATTAACACCCACCAACATTGTATCAGTAATAAAATAAACATTACATAAAGAAGGGTGGTTTGGCTGTTTGATTTGATACAAATGGCGATATTAATTTGTAAAAATTCTCAGACCAACAATATTACTAATGTCGAATATTCTAATAAAATAAAAAATATAATTTTATGTTGTCAAAAGAATTATTGAATTGCATCAATTCGATGCTTCATATAGCATCGAATGCGTCAGAAATTAAATGAAATTCAGGGTGTTTTTTTGAATAACAAGTGGTTTTTTAGAGTAGGGCTTGCAGCTTGCTGCCTGGCTTTTTTTGTAATTGTTCTTGGTGCATATGTACGCCTCTCTGATGCTGGTCTGGGTTGTCCAGACTGGCCTGGATGCTTTGGTCAGCTAACCGCACCGGATGAAGCCCACGAAATCACCCAGGCCGTTAATGCTTATCCACACCTCGAAGTACATTCGGGAAAAGCCTGGAAAGAAATGATTCACCGCTATTTTGCCAGCATTCTGGGGCTACTTATTTTAATAATGGCATTTTTGGCCTGGCAACACCGTAAAGAAGAAAATCAGCAACTTATCTTACCACTGGCTCTGGTAGCTCTGGTTATATTTCAGGGCATGCTGGGCATGTGGACAGTTACTCAGCTGGTGCGTCCGACCATCGTTACTCTTCATTTGCTCACCGGCTTACTGACCTTAAGTTTATTGCTCTGGGTTTCACTTAAACACCGGCAATTATGGATTGATGAAATCAGCCAGATTGAACTTAATCGTTATTTTAAACCTCTCGCTAAAATTGCATTAATTACGCTGTGTTTTCAAATTTTTCTAGGGGGCTGGACCAGCACTAATTATGTGGCATTATATTGTCCGGACTTTCCAACCTGCCAGGGTGTGTGGTTACCGGAATTAAACTTTAGTGAAGCATTTGTATTTTTTAAAGATCCCACTGTTAATTATGAAGGCGGCTCACTTTCAACAGTCGCGGGGGTTACGGTACACTTTTTACACCGCTTAGGCGCGGTAATTACGACGATTGCAATCGCAACATTAGCCATTTTAATGCTGTTTAAATCTGACAATATTATTTTACGTAAGCTTGCCATTTTATTACTAGTGCTTCTAACGGTTCAGGTTTCTCTGGGCATAGCCAATGTTGAACTTGTTTTACCGATACCCGTTGCAGTTTCACATAATGCTGGTGCCGCTCTATTGTTACTTGCACTGGTACTAACAAACTTTAGTCTTAGTGCTAATAAACCAAAGATTACTAAATCCCATTCTGACTCAAACTAATGACTCAAACAATAATACAAACAAGGCCACATTATGAATGAAGCTATTTTAAAATCCCCCAGTTTAAACTGGCGAAATTATTACAATTTATGCAAACCAAAAGTGGTTTACCTGATTGTGTTTACCGCCATCGTTGGTATGTTACTTTCAACTCAAGGCGCATTACCGCTGGATACATTTATCGCCGCCTGTTTAGGCATAGGCCTCGCATCTGCTTCAGGGGCAGCGCTAAATCACTGGGTTGATCAGAGAATTGATGTAGTAATGGAACGCACCAGCAACCGCCCCTTACCTCAGGGTGCGCTTACATCCCGTCAGGCACTGATTTTTGCGCTGTCACTTGCAGTAATTGCAATGGTGATATTATTAGTCTGGACCAATGTCTTAACCGCACTCCTGACCCTCACTTCATTAGTCGGTTATGCGGTTATCTACACCATGTTTTTAAAGCGCTCAACACCGCAGAATATTGTTTTAGGTGGTGCGGCGGGTGCGGCGCCTCCGTTACTCGGCTGGGCCGCCATGACCGGTGAAGTTAACGGTGAAGCGCTGTTATTATTTTTAATAATTTTTGTCTGGACGCCACCTCATTTCTGGGCCCTGGCAATTAAACGAAAAGATGAATATGCACGTGCCGGTTTACCCATGTTACCGGTAACTCATGGTGTTGTATTTACCAAACTGCATATTGTGCTTTACACTATGATGCTACTGTCTGTTAGCATGATGCCATTTGTGATTCACATGACCGGTTTAATTTATTTTGCCGGTGCGCTTGCACTGGGTCTCGGTTTTCTTTATCACACGGTTAAACTGTATAACACGGGTGAAAGTGACAACCATGCCATGAAAACATTCAGTTATTCCATTTTCTATTTAAGTGCCTTATTCGGGTTTTTATTAGTGGACCATTACGCAAGAATTTTAATTCGCATGTACATGTAATTTATTCAGTAAACAAAATTCGGGGTGGTCACATCCATTGGCCACCCCGTACTTTGTTAAGAGCTTCTAAAAACGGTTAACTATCTGGCTATAATTAGGGAAATACTGGCATACTAGATTCAGAGCCACCCATTATCGCCTTCTTGTGAGCCTGCATTTTATGGGTAATGTCTTCAATTTTGTCCAGTGGTATATCCGCCATTAAGAGGATTTTTCCCTCATCCATCGAATCCTCAAACGCTTTCAGACGTGAGTTTTTTGTACTGGAACCAATCATTCCCGCTGTCCAGATTCCAAAACCGGCACCAAACAGGGTACAACCCAGGACAATTAATCCCATGACGGAACCAAGCTGAAGGGCCGTTATTGCGATAATACCACCCACCAGCCCTGACAAGCCGCCGATAACCAGGCCGGTTTCTACTCCGTGCACAATATCACTGCTTTGAAAAATAGTGGCTTCCGGCAGGTCGGCTAGATCTGTACCGTCTTTGGCCATCACATGGATATGCTGCTCATCAATTCTGGCAAGCAGAAGTTCATTCACCGTTTTTTGGGTTTCTTCCAGGTCAGGAAGTAAAAAATAGAGTCTTTTTCTCATTTGGATCTCCTATTAAAGTTGAGCGGGGCACTCTAGAAAACCTGTGTACACTGTTAATTATAGTCAGCTAGATTTATCAAATTACGAAATTGGATAAACGGTAGCTCTCATAATTACCTCTGTATTCCTGAATAATACCTTTACATTTATTTAATCAATAAAAAAAGCCCACTACATGTGGGCTTTTTTATGGGTCATTACGACAGGGTTATTACTACAGGGTTATTACTTCTGACGGATTACATCAGGCCGATGTCGCAGAAATAAAGAAGATAGCCGCACCAAGGAAAACTACCAGCATAACCAGCCCAGTGGTAATCACCCAGGTAGAATAAACAAAACCTTCTTCCTCAGGGATGTGCATAAAAATAGGAATACCGGTATACAGCAAATAAACTGCTGCTGACATGGCAACCAGCCCCACCAGAACGTTTATGTATAGAACCGGGTATAGGGCAACAAAACCCAGTAGAAACAGGGGCAGGGATGAGAAGACTGCTAATTCAGTGCAATGTAGCGGATCTGGCTTAAGGTCGAATGTTTTGGAAAACCAGCAGATCGCATAGCCTAATGCATAAACACCTATATTAAGACTGAAGAATGCGAATAATGCGGCAATAATGGCCTTGTCCTTAGCCATCATAAAAGGCGTTCCAATGCCCAGGTCCCAGCCAATATAAACCGTGGCGATATACACGCATATTGTCGGTATCAGGGATAAAACTGCGACATGAAGTAAAATGTCTGTAATTTTTGCAGGGTCTCGATCTGCATTTTGAAGACATTCTTTCGGTTTGTAGACATGACAAAAGTGTTTGAACAACATTTATTAATACTCCACATTATTTATAGTGTTTTCACTTACTAAATCTAGTAAGTTACTTTAAATCTAAGTATAGAAGTTAATCTATAAATTAGTGTATTTTATTATAATTTTTACGTGTCAATCGACACCGTTCATACTCAACTTAGGAATACTTCCACACTATATAACACATATAATCAGCCAATGAAAAGCATTAAATAGTATATAGGGTAAATTATTTTAAAAGTCGTAAATTTGTCTCATTAAATATAGAATTCACTGAATGTAAGCGTATGATCTATTAAATCTTTTTATTATATGAATACTTAAAATTGTGAGATAAAAATGTCTGAAAAGAACCCAGAAGAACGCACAGGAACCGGTTTTTTAAATGTACTTAAAAGCACCATGTTTGCCGCCGGTGGCATTCAAACAAAAGCCAATAGAGAACGTGACTTCAAACACGGAAAACCATCTACATTTATTATTGCGGGCATTATTTTTATGGTGGTATTTATACTGAGTATTGTTGGCGTTGTACAACTGGTAATGTCATTGTCGACATCGTAATTTATTATTTCTATCAAACTGGCACAACCCTCCTGAAACACCACCAGTTTGATATTAAATTTATATTAAATAAAAACTTTAAATTAACCTTTAACGTAGACGCGAAACTTTCATTAGCTTATTAAGATCTTTACGAATCAATTTAGGGTCCAGGTTTTTTGGGAAATGCATCATAATGTTTCCCAGGGGATCAACTAAATAAATAGATTCCATCTTCGCTGGATTATTTTCTAAATTTGAAAGCGCAGTAATATTTTCAGCTTTTGCATAAATTCTGCCAGTATTTCCCGAATATTCTTTTTCTATTAAATCTGTAAAAGCTTTATCCGGTGCGTCCAGATGAACAATGGCATGATTAAGCCTGTCCTGATATTTTCCAATACCAATATTAGTCTGACGCATAACAAATAAACTGTTCTGGCAGCTACTGTCACAGCTAGAACCAACAAAATAGGCCATGCGCCAGTGAGGGGTTAATTCTTCTTCAGATAACTCTGCACCGTCTTTAGCAGTTATATTTAAGGTGTGAATATCGACAATCGGAATAATTAATTCACCATTACTTTTTATAGAGGGCCGAGCACCAAGATAAAAATAGCCGTATGCCAGTATTGCCGGAATAAAAAATGATGCGGTTAAAACCCACAGCGCAGTATTCGTACGTTGTGGTTTCTCTGTTGATTCTGTCGACGTTTCATTAGTCATGTAAATCTGATTCTCTTTTTGTGTTTTTTGTATTCACTACAATGTATATGATAAATAAGGCAAGGGAAAGCCCAAACCATTGAAATGCATAACCCGTGTGTTTCTCGCTACGCATATTTATTTTAACCGGCAGAGGTTTAAGCGGCGTTTGCTCTGCCTTATTCATAATAATTATCATTGGCATGAGTTTATAATTTAATTGTTTTTCAATTTCCTGTACATCAATATATTGCAAAACCGCTGGCCAGTTTGCATAATTATTGGCATTGCTTGAAAGCACCAGACCTTTTGATGGTTGCCTTGCAGTCAGGCCATTAATTTTCTGACTCAATGAGTTTATTGATATATCCGGCAATTTGCTGCGACTTGCACCTAAAGGCAACCAGCCGCGGTTCACTAAAATTCCCAGCTCCTCTGATAATTTTAACGGCGTAAACACACTGTAGCCCGCCACCATATCGCTTACCTGATTATCCAACAGCACCTGATGCTCATCATCAAACTGACCACTGGCAAATACCGGCTGATACAGCCAGTCATCTTCATCTACTGCAACGGAACTGAAGGCAATCGCAGGCGCATCCTGTTTGCTCTCTATTAATGACTGCAAATTGGCTTTATAATCAGCACGATCAATCTGCCATAGCCCCAGTGATATCATGAGATAAAGCAGGGCAAGGGTAACAATGCTGGGAATTAGCGTTGGCTTAAATCGATAGTGTTTTATTTGAAAGCAGAACATGATTTAAACAGGTTTAATTTAAACTTTTTATGTAAGAGGTTAATCGCGTGATTTTCAAAATTTTTATACTTTTTTTACTACTGGTTGTTATAGTGAGCCTGAGTTCAGCACTATACCATCTTGTGAACAATAAAGGGAATTCCGATAAGCTGGTTAAATCTTTAACCTGGAGAATTGGTCTTTCGGTCGGGATATTTATACTATTGCTAATTGGCCAGGCTATTGGTCTTATTCAACCGCATGGACTTTAAGTCATTAGTCTTGGGTCGTTAGTCTTTCGTCTTAAATTATTAGCTTTTAACTAAAGACGAATGACTAACGACTAATGACTAATGACTTTTATAACCAGTAAACAAATATATACAGACCCAACCAGACCACATCTACAAAGTGCCAGTACCAGGCAACCGCTTCAAATCCAAAATGATTATCAGCAGAGAAGTGACCTTTCAAGCACCTAATTAAAATCACAAATAGCATTGTTGTGCCCATGGTTACATGGAAACCGTGAAAGCCGGTTAGCATAAAGAAGGTACTGCCATAAATACCGGAATCCATAGTCAGACCCAGCTCATTATAAGCGTGGATATATTCTTCAACCTGTAAAATCAGGAAGCAAACACCCAGTAAAACCGTTAAGCCTAAACCGATATTTAAATGCTTACGATTACCCGCACGTAAAGCATGGTGGGCCCAGGTAACTGTAACGCTGGACGTTAACAGGATAGCGGTATTAATTGCGGGTAAACCCATTGCTCCCATCGCTTGTTTAGGCGCTGTCATTGCCGCATTATCCGGATTAGTTAACAGGGGCCATGCCGCCTGAAATGCGGGCCATAAAAATTCATGGGTTGAGACATTATTACTTGCACCGCCCAACCAGGGCACTGAAAACGTTCTGGCATAAAATAATGCACCGAAAAATGCCGCAAAGAACATAACTTCTGAAAAAATAAACCACATCATGCCGAGGCGGAAAGATTTATCCACCTGCGCATTATAATTTCCAGCCATTGATTCATCGATAACCGAACCAAACCAGCCAAAAAACAAATAGGTAATCAATAACAATCCAATGGGAAGCAGGAGAGACATTTCACCCGCATGAATTGTGTTTACTGCACCTATGACCGATGTCGTTAATGCAACTGTTCCAACAATGGGCCATTTACTGGGCTCCGGAATATAGTATTCACCGTGACTTGCAGTACTCATAATTTTTGATCCTGATTGAGTGAAAGTATGAAGGACTTATTCTGTGAGTGATTCTTTGTTTGAGCTTCAGATAAATCCTGATTTTGTTTGCTGGTAAAAAACGTATAGGACAAAACTATCTCACCTATATTTTTATCTAATTCACTGTTAACAATAAAAGTAACAGGCATTATTTTTTCTTCACCGGCTTCTAACTTTTGCTCGGTAAAGCAAAAGCATTCTGTTTTTTGAAAGTAGGCCGCGGCTAATCCCGGTGAAACACTGGGAACTGCCTGGCCAATAATACTTTTACTGGATATATTTTTTGCGATGAAATTAATGGTTGTGGGTTTTCCCGGATGCACATCAACAAAACTCTGCTCGGGTTTAAATCTCCACGGCATGTTTTCATTCAGGCTGGTTAGAAAAGTAATTCTGATTGTGCGACTTTCATCTACGATAGGTGGCGTTTCAAAACTCACTTTATCACCGGTTTTTCCGTTTAAACCCGTTATATCACAAAACACGTCATACAATGGAACCAGCGCAAAACCAAAACCAAACATCACCACAACAAGTAGTAGTAACTTGCCAATTACTTTAGGGTTATTGGCGTTTTGATTATTGAAATTTTGCGCGGCCATTATAAATTCCAGTCCGTCCGTTATTTAACTTCAGGTGGTGTTGTGTAGCTGTGGAATGGCGCAGGTGATGGAAGATCAAATTCCAGACCATGTGCACCTTCCCAAACCTTGTCAGTTGCTTTCTCGCCACCTCTTACGCACTTGATAACAACGTAAAGGAAAATCAGCTGAGAGAAGCCAAATACAAATGCACCGACCGTCGCAATCTGATTGAACTCTGCAAATTGCAGCGCGTAGTCAGGAATTCGACGTGGCATACCCGCCAGCCCAACAAAGTGCATGGGGAAGAACAGTACGTTAGCTGAGATCGTGGTTAGCCAGAAGTGCAGCTTACCCAGTTTCTCGTCATACATGTTACCGGTCCATTTTGGTAACCAGAAATAAACCGCCGCCATAATCGAGAAAGCCGCACCGGTTACCAGCACGTAATGGAAGTGAGCCACAACGAAATAAGTATCGTGATACTGGAAGTCAGCTGGAACGATACATAACATCAGGCCAGTAAATCCACCCATGGTAAACAGGAAGATAAAGGCAATCGCAAATAACATCGGAGTTTCAAATGTTAACGCGCCTCTCCACATGGTAGAAATCCAGTTAAAAACTTTTACACCCGTGGGAATTGCGATCAGCATGGTGGCATACATAAAGAATAATTCACCCGCCACCGGCATACCCGTTGTAAACATGTGGTGAGCCCACACAATAAACGACAGGAATGCGATTGAAGCGGTTGCATAGACCATTGAGCTGTAGCCAAATAATGGCTTGCGAGAGAAGGTCGGTACAATTGAAGAGATGATACCGAAAGCCGGTAAAATCATAATATACACTTCAGGATGCCCGAAGAACCAGAAAACATGCTGGAACATAACCGGATCACCACCACCCGCCGCATCGAAGAAGCTGGTGCCGAAGTTTCTATCCGTCAACATCATGGTAACCACACCGGCTAAAACAGGCATAACTGCAATTAGCAGATAAGCTGTGATGAACCAGGTCCATACGAAGATAGGCATCTTCATGTACGTCATGCCAGGCGCACGCAGGTTCATAATAGTAGCGATTACATTGATCGCGCCCATTACCGATGATATCCCCATCAAGTGAACTGAAAAGATAAAGTAATCAGTACTCTCTGGCCCATAAGTAGTGGAGAGCGGAGCATAGAATGTCCAGCCAAAATTCGGCGCAGATCCAAGCCCCATAATGCTCATAACCAAACTGGCAAGTAACATACCAAACGCACCCGGCAGTAACCAGAAACTCCAGTTATTCATACGGGGCAGTGCCATATCCGGTGCACCAATCATCATTGGTAACTGCCAGTTAGCTAAACCAACGAAGGCAGGCATAATCACACCAAATACCATGATTAAACCGTGCAGCGTGGTTAGCTGGTTAAAAAATTCCGGCTCTACAATTTGTAAACCGGGTTGAAATAGTTCAGCACGTATAATCAACGCCAACGCTCCGCCAATAAAAAACATGGCAAAGGCGAACCATAGATACATGGTTCCTATGTCTTTGTGATTTGTACTAAATAGCCACCGACCTATGCCAGTAGGCTTATGATCGTGATCATGATGTTCTTCTACTACAGCGTTCATGTTTGCCTCTTTTATAAGTAGTTAATTAACGGGCCGCTTTTACGTCCGACGGTTGAACCATATCACCCGTGTTATTACCCCAGGCATTACGCTCGTAAGTAATAATCGCTGCTAAATCCGCATCATTCAACTGCGGGCCAAATGCCTGCATGCCGGTGCCAGAAACACCATTTATAACAACATCGATATGTTTAGCGACATCACCAATAGCAATTGCGCTGCCTTTAAGGCCAGGGAATACATTGGGTATGCCTTCACCCGTAGGCTGGTGACAACCTCCACAACTGGTGTTATAAGCTGTTTCACCGTGGGCCATTAACTCATCCATGGTCCAGGTTTTATTACCACTGGCTGCAGCCGCTGCCTGAGCTGATTTTTTACTATCCAGCCATGCAACGTAATCTTCTGGTGATTTGGCTTCAACCACAATTGGCATAAAGCCATGGTTGGCGCCACAAAGCTCAGCACATTGGCCACGGTAAACACCGGGTTCATCTACTTTTGTCCAGCTCTCATTTATAAAGCCCGGTATTGCATCTTTTTTCACACCAAATGCGGGAATCCACCAGGCGTGAATAACATCATTTGAGGTAAACAGAAAACGTACTTTCTTACCGGTTGGAATAACGATACGGTTATCCACTTCTAGTAGGTAATGCTCACCCTTGGTTTCTTTATCTTTAATCTGATCCATCGGCGTACTCAGATTACTAAAGAAGCTCACATCTTCACCTACATAGTCATAGTGCCATTTCCACTGATAACCGGTAACTTTAATCGACATATCCGAATTCGATGTATCTTCCATCTTCAATAATGCAGAAGTTGCTGGAATTGCCATACCGATCAAAATAAGCACGGGAATAACCGTCCATAATATTTCTACTGTAAGGTTGTCATCGAAGGTGGCGGGATTAGGATTTTTAGATTTTGTGTGATTTAGAATGGAATAGGTCATTGCACCGTAAACAACGATACCGATAACGACGCAGATCCACATGACAATCTGATGAATATCGTATGAATTTTGACTAGTGCTTGTGACACCGGGTGCTAAATTCAATTGATAGTCAGCAAATGTCGGATTGCTTGCAAGCAACAGACAGAATAGGCCCAAAGGCCGGGTTACAGCTCTCATTTTTACCCCCTGGAGTAAAGGTTTTTATATTTATGTAGCTAAGTTTTAAAAGTTACCGATGAAAAGTTTTGCAAATTATCGCTAACTTGAAATTTATATCGTTCTTTTCTAAAAACTCTAAATATAAGAGTATTATTATTATTTAATGTAAACCCAGTAAATGCCAGTCGATGGCAAAAGAGAAATTTTCTGACTCATTTATTTTTATAATTGGGGGCAATATAAATTCCTCTATGATAAAAATCAAGGAAAGCTTAACTTTTTATTATTATTAATACATAACTTAAGTTAATGAGCATAAAAACCACCTAAAGCATTTGATATATATCAATAAAATCTTTTTAGTGATTATCGGCATAAAACTAAATTTGATATGTATTTATTCATGTTAAACCCAAAATAATTCCATATTTTTACCGCTTAAACTTATTAAAAATAACACCCTTAACTTAACTGTTTATATGATTGAAACCCGCCTGTGGTTTACTTGATAAAGGTGCTTGATTAAAACCTGAACACACACCTTTCTTTTCAACAACCTGCTAAAAGGTGTTAACATCTACCAATGAATCACATCCAGCATGGAGATAAAAATGTCTGAAGTTGAATTTAATAACCAGCTTAGCGATGAAGTAAAAATTTCCCCCGAAGCCATCAACCAGCTTGCCGCCATTATTGACCAGGAAGCCGACGCATCGGGAATTCGCATTTATGTTTCCGGCGGTGGCTGCGGTGGCATGACCTATGGCATGACTCTGGTAGAGCAGCCCACACAATTTGACTGCGTACTGGAAACAGAAAAACTCAATCTTTATGTGGATAGTGTCGCACTGGGCTTCTTAACCGGCGTTGAAATCGACTATAAAACCGAAGGTCTGAACCAGAGTTTTGTGTTTAAGAATGTATTCTCACAAACCGGCGGCTCCGGTGCCTGTGGTGGATGCAGTGGTGCTTCCGGTGGTGGTGGCGCTTAATTGCCCCTCAACTCATAAGATTCCATCATTCCATTATGCTTTTGAGCTGGAATCCTGCGTTATAAGTTCGATAGGACCACTGGATTCCCAGCCCATAATTATTATGTATGAGCATACTGGGATTGGGCATACTGGGATTGGGCATACTGGGTTAATGAAGCAGGTATTACTGACTATTTTGTACAAAGAACTCATATTAATGCGTCACAACTAACAGAGCCCACCATCAAACCCTGCCTGCTCATTATTTCACAACCCAATAGTTACCGAATAGCCCCTTATATCAATGCAGCTAAACGCATGGGGCTCAATGTACTGGTTGCATCAAGAGGTGAATTTTCGCTGATTTCAGAAGTTTATGAAGGCCTGCACATTGATCTGAATGACCACGAATCATCACTCAAATTAATCCTCAAAGCCGCAGAAACTAAAAACATATGCGGTGTGCTCGGCTCGGATGACAGCACGGTAGAACTTGCCGCTAAAGCTGCCCATGCGTTAAACCTCCCTCACAACCCACCTGAAGCCGCACAGCTAACCATAAGAAAAGATCTGGCTCGCGCACATTTATCACTGAATAAATGCGCCGTACCCATTCACTGCCTTATCAACTTAAATAATCCCCTTGAGCGACAGACTGCCGGGTTACCATGGCCCTGTGTGTTGAAACCACTCAACCTATCCGCAAGTCGCGGGGTGATACGGGTTGATAATAAAACGGATTTTATAAGCGCCTGCGCCAGAATAAAAAACATAATCGCCGAATCCGCCACTGAATTTGAACGCAGCCATGCATTAATAGAAGACTATATTGATGGCATAGAAGTCGCGTTCGAAGGCTATTTACAAAATGGCGAACTGTTCCCACTGGTTATTTTCGATAAACCCGAACCATTAACCGGGCCTTTTTTTGAAGAAACCATTTACGTCACACCCAGCAAATTAAATCAGAAAATGCAGGACAAAATACAACACCGTATTGCTCAAGCCTGCAAAGCTTACGGCTTGACCACCGGCCCGGTTCACGCGGAACTAAGGATTGACGATAAAGATGCCTGGATACTGGAAGTCGCTAGCCGCACCATTGGTGGCGACTGCGCCAGAATCCTTGATGCGGGTAATGATTTTAATTTGGAAGAACTGGTGATTTCACTGGCCACTGCAAAACCAGTCAACACAAAGCCACCCCATAATGCCCGGGGTGTGATGATGATTCCAATTAAAAAAGCCGGCATTTTACGCAGGGTAGAGGGCCTGGGTGCTGCGAAAAAAGTTGAATATATTAAAAAACTGGATATTATTATTCGCGAAGGTAATGAGTTAATTCCATTACCCGAAGGCAATCAGTACCCAGGATATATTTTCGCTCAGGCAGACACAAGAGAACAGGTAATCTGCGCACTTAAAAAAGCCTATAGTGAATTAAATTTTGTAGTTGCACCTGTTTTTAAATTATTAAATCACACTGAATAACAGGCCTGAAAGCTAAGCCTGAAATTTTATATATAAAAATTTTACAATAAAAAGGCACTATTAAAATGCAGCATAATAAAATCGTAAAAAAAATTATTTTCTATCTTTTTATTTCAATAAGTTTTTTCACCATAAATTTTTCAGCTTTCGCACAACCACAAGCCACTATTCAATCCTTAAACAAACAAATTGATAAAACGCCGAATAATGCCCAACTTTACATTCAACGCGGCAACGCCTATTTTGATATTAATGAATTATTTGAAGCGGCAGAGGATTTTTCACAGGCGATTGAATTAGACCCACAGGCGACTGAAGCTTTTTACGGCAGAGGGCTAGTATTATCGCGACAGGGATTTGTGAATGACGGCATTGCGGATTTAACTTTTTACATTTCACGCAACCCAAAAAGCTCGAAAGCCTATACCAAAAGAGGCGTTCGCTATATGTGGAAGGGTGACTTTGAAAAAGCCGAAAAAGATTTATCCAGAGCCATTGAGCTTAATCCAAAAAATGCAGAAGCCCATGACGACATCGGTGTTATTTTTGCCCGCCGTCAGGAATATCAAAGTGCATTGACACATTTTTCAACTACTATAAAAATTGACCCGAGCTATCAAAAAGCGCACCATAATTTAGCCATGACTTTATATCTGGTCGGACAGGATGAAAATGCATTAAAAGAAGCTAATATCGCCGTCACCCTTAACCCAAATCATAAAGACGCATTAATGCTGAAAAGTCATATATTAAGTGCACTGGGGCGAGATAAAGAAGCGGCCACACTAAAAGAAGAAGCTGAATTTTTACCTGATACCAGTGCTGGTGAAGGAATTTCAGTTGAGTGATTTTTTTACTGCTTAAGCATTAGGTATCAAAAATTTCCTGCTTTTTTAACGGACAGTATTTACCCGATGCACTTTGCCCGAGCATGTCATAAATTGCATCAAAAGCCATATCCTCATCCGGAAAAATATGCTGTTCACCAATGATATTACTTAAGCCGGTTGCACGCAGCACCTGAAGGATCTGGCGTTTAAGCCCACTGAAAATCACTGTTACATTATTTTCTGCTAGTCGCTCAACCAAATGTCGTAATACTTCTTCGCCAGAAGCATCCAGCTGATTAATGGCATCACCCACCACCAGTAAATACTTTGCTTTGGGGTGATCAGCAACCGCTTTTAGCATTGCATCTTCAAAGTAGGATACGTTAGCAAAATAAAGTGAACCATCAAAACGCACCGCAATAATATTATTATCAATTGGCAAATCTTTATGCACACTTAAATCTCGCAGGGTACCATCTTTGTAACGCCCCAGTAATGCCACCCGAGGTTTCATTGTGCGATATAAATATAAAACAATTGCCAGTACCGTACCGATAATAACGCCATGATCAAGTTTCGGCGCATAAACAATAGTTGTAATAAATGTTATTACTGCTGCAATCCCATCATGTTTATTGGTGTGCCATATACGTACCATCGATTTTAAATTAATTAAACCCAATACCGCCATAATTACTACAGCCGCTAATGTGGCCTTAGGTAAGTGATGCAGAAGCGGTGTTAAAAATAAGAGCGTAACTAAAACCAATGCAGCGGTTACCACCGATGAAAAACCGGTTTTTGCGCCCGCATTTAAATTTACAGCTGAACGGGAGAATGACCCCGATGCGGGATAAGACTGAAAGAAACTTCCAACAATGTTTCCCAGCCCCTGTCCAATTAGCTCCTGATTAGGGTCAACCCGGTCTTTGGTTTTTGCGGCCATAGCTTTTGCAATGGAGATAGCCTCCATAAATCCGACCAGTGAAATAATAACGGCCCCAAATATTAAACTACTAAATGCTTCATAGCTAAAAGCCGGCAATAAAAAAGTCGGTAAACCTTCAGGTATATCGCCAACAACATGTCCGCCCATTTCATCAAAACCGATTAAATAACTCACCAGTGTAGTTAATACTACAGCCACCAGTACACCGGGAAGTCTGGGAAAATATCGCTTCATCGCAATCAAAATAGCAAAGGTAGAAACCCCCATCATTAATGTAATTTCATGGGTTAGATCAAGGTTCTGGATTACACCCCAGATACGCACACTGAGAAAATGATCATCTGCTTCGCCGGGCATATCCACGCCGAATATTTTTGATATCTGGGTCATGGCAATAAAAAGTGCAGCGGCATTCGTAAACCCAACAATCACCGGGTGAGATAAAAAATTAACAATAGCACCGAGTCGAAACAACCCGAGTGTGAACTGAAAAAGCCCGACGAGCAAAGTTAAAAACATGGCCGTAGGAATAAACAGCGCCATAAACTGCTCATCTGTATAGCCAGGCTCCATCATTTTGATAACAACCGGTGTAAGTATTGTTGCCGTCATTGTGGAAACCACTGCAACCGGACCTGTACCCAGCTGTCGGGAAGAGCCCCATAATGCAGCAATAAATACCGGTACAAATGCGATATAAAGGCCGTACACTTCCGGCAACCCGGCAAGTGTAGCGTAAGCCATTGACTGGGGAATCAGAACGAGTGCAACCGTTAAACCTGCAATAACATCTGCACGTATAACTTTTGGGTCTTTTAACTCATGTATCCAGCTGAGAAACGGAAAAAATTTTTGAAGCATGAAACCCCCATTAAAATTTAAGTCATTCTCTGTTTTTATATTTGAACAACCTACTAAATGTTATTGTATTAGAGAAGCAAGATTAATTTATAAATGGAGATGTATTAAACTTTTATCTAAAACTTTATTTTTTACCACCGCCGCTACCGGTATTAAATCCAGCCGGTGCCTGGCCATGATCACCTTCACTAAAAAAGAAACCCAGCATGTGTTTCTCAATCACTTCCAGGCTTTGCACATCGGCGGTATTTAAGCCATTTTCATTTATAATTGTCGTTAAACGATCCAGCCATTGCTGCCAGCCTTCTTTGGAAACATTATTATAAATTCGAATTCCTAACTCACCCGGGTGAGTGGGTTTATCCAGGCCCTGCGCCTCTACTTTTAAAACAACACACTGTACTGTTCTCATAATGTTTAACCTTATAATAAATCCTGTTCGTATTTTTTTAGCAACACACCTTCATCACCACAACAACTGGCCTCGCATTGTTTAACCTGATGAATATCTGCTGAACTACTGTTTAAATAAAACTCTATCGGCCGGTTTTCAGTTGCACAATCACAGCCTTTATCGTTATAAACATAAATATTTTTTAAACCCGCGCGTTTTGCAGCCTCTTCTGCATCAAACAATGAAGATTCTGGGGTAGGGGGCAGGTGACTTAATTTATAGGCCGGGAAAAAACGCGTAATATGCCATGGACTTTCCGCACCCAGATTATCCCGCACCCAGCAGGCTATTTCATAATATTCATCCGGGTTATCATTTTTTCCCGGAATTATATTAGTGCGGGTTTCAACATGAATACCCAGTTCGTGGGCTTTCTTTATCGACTTCAAAACCTGTTCAACTTTTGCCGGACGACAGATATCCTGATAGAAATCATCGCGCATACTTTTAATATCCGAGCACAAAACATCAATGTAGGGTGCGGCCAACTCTAGCGCTTCATCGGTAATGTAACTATTAGTTACATACACCGTATACAGGCCCGCCTCATGTGCCAGACGGCTTACATCAATCACATATTCCAGCCACACCGCAGGTTCGGAGTAGGTAAATGCAATGCCCTGCACATCCGCTTTAAGTGCCGTTTCAACGAGTGATTCCGGTGACACCCAGGCCTGTGTTGATTGGCCTTTCGCCAGATCATCCAGTGCTTCAACCCCCCAGGAAATGCTCAGATTATGACAACCACCACAGCGAAAACTACAGCCGAAACTCCCCACCGACATCACCCGGGTTCCCGGGCGATAATGCTTAACCGGTTTATCTTCAATTGGATCGATATCAATTGACGACAGGATACCGTAGGAAAGATTATAAAGCGTACCATTGCGATTAACGTGGGCCTGACAAAACCCCCGTTGTCCATGGGCAATTTTGCAACGCCACAGGCACAAATGACAACGGGTTGTGCCATTGTCGAGTTTTTCCTGTAAGCGGGTTTCAACCAGTTGATACTGCTGCTTTTCGGTCATTGAGACGCCTGTGATTTTTTAATTACGGGTATTATAAATGATAGTGCACCAGTTGGCATTGAATAAAGCCGCTTGCACAAGCGAATGTTATGCGCTGACTGTCTATAAGGTAGGGAACATCCAGCTTGCCGAACGGATCAAACGATAGCGCCTTACCCAACTGAAACACCTCATTATTAATGCAACAGTTGAAATACCGACCCGCCTGCCAGAATGCACAGATAAAATTGTACATGCGCTGCGCAGTCCAGCTGACACTGACTTCAAAATCTCGGCTTTGCGCATACGATTGGTAACTCGGCTGAATTTCAGCCGCATGATTTATAGATAGATCATCGACTTGTGCAGTTTCACACCGCTGAAAAGTCTCAAAATCAGCAAGCACCTCAAGCAGAAGATCTGTCGCGACTTTTGCAAAGTATTCATTTGCCTGCGCAAGGGACACCCCATTCATTAAATGTAACGGCTTTTGATTTAAAATATCACCACTGTCAAAAGTTTCAGTTACCCTGTGAATTGTCACACCCAACTTTTTTTCACCCGCTTTAAGTTGCCAGAAAAGTGGATCCGGCCCACGATAGGCGGGCAGCAGTGAAGGGTGGATGTTATAACAACCCAGTCTCGGGATAGCGATTATTTCAGCGGGCAATCTTTTGCTATAGCAGGAAACAATAATAAGATCCGGCTGGTAATAGCGTATTTCGCGTATGTTCTTCGCCTTATCTGAACCCTGCTTTTCTATACCCGACTTTTCTATAGCCAGTGAAATAAAGGGAATACGATGGGCACGGGCCAGAGAAACAGTTGACTCATGACAAACATTTATTCGAGTATCTATTAAGGCAATTCCAGCAAAGCTTTGATGATTAGACCCTGCGTTAGGCTCTGGGTTAGCCTCTGGGCTAGACCCTGGGCTAGGCCCTGGGTCATCGCCACCAATAGCGCAAACATCAAACCCCTTATAGAGTAGACCCTTCAGAGGTTCAACAGACAAATACCCACCTGCACCAATAAACATTATTTTCATATATTACAACGAGTTACAATAAACACTTAATCAATATTATAGAAAATTTCAAATTTAACCCCTTTTTATCAGTAAATACAATAAGTTACAAGTAACTCTGAATTGTTTAATTTATACACTATACTGTAGAAAACAATTAAAAAAATAATACTTAGATAAATTAATTTTATTAAGCGGTGTTGAGGTAGAATAAATTGAGCGCATTCAAAACAATACAATGGGTAGCATTGTTTCTAATATCCCTGTTTTTATTCCCAATAATGACGAGTGCCAATGAAGGCGACTTCGGCTATCGTGTTTTTAAGCTTCAGAAAAAACAGGCCATTAAAGGCAGTACCTTTGCACAATATAAATTAGGTACATTTTATGAATTTGGTATCTCTGTAAAACCCAATTCCAGTGAAGCCAAAGTATGGTATGAAAAAGCCGCCAAAAAAAATAACAAACCCGCCGCTAATCGTCTGATCTATCTTGAAGTTAAGAAACTGGGATATAACAAAAGTAAACATTTATCCTGGGTTAATAAAATCATTGATGAATCTAAAAAAGCCAATGTCCATAGCACTATTATTTTAGGTCAACTTTATCACAATGGCATAGCCGTTAACAAAGACCTGGATAAAGCCATAAAATTATTGCGTAAAGCCAGCTCTCGTGGGCACACTGAAGTTGACAATGAAATTGCTCAAATCAATAAAAAACTGCAAAAAAACAATCCGCCAGAGGAGCCTGTCGAAACAGCTGAAGTCAAAGAAAAAGAAATCAATGATTCTGTAAAAAAACAACCTAAGAAAGAAAGCATTGAAGCCAAAGCAACAGTACAAAAAGTCGCCCCAAAAAAGAAGAACAACGCAAAAAAGAAAAAAAGTAAAAGCGAAAAAGATAGACGCCAAAGCGAAGAAGACAGACGTCGAAGATATGAAAAAGCCATGCGTAAACAATATCGAGAGGCTCTGATACTACAGTCGCAACAGGACTGGTCTGAAGAAGATGATGAAGAGCCTGAAGAGCCTGATAATTAAAAAATGAATGGAGTATGTAGTCGCTTAAAAGTCTGTGTGCTAAGCATTCTCTAGTAATTTAAATGTAGAATAATTTTGATGGGGATAATTCTAGCTTTATGAATAATATTAAGGGGCCGAAGCGTTGATTGATGACATTTTAAACGCCACCAATCAACGTCATTGTTTACCGCTAGCTTAGATTTACTTTAGATCAAAGCGATCAAGCTTCATTACTTTACTCCATGCGGCTACAAAATCCGTGACGAATTTTTCTTTGCCATCGTTTGCCGCATACACTTCACTAATGGCGCGCAGCTCGGAATTAGAACCGAAAATTAAATCTACAGTCGTTGCAGTCCATTTCAGTTTACCCGAATCACGATCGTGACCTTGGTAGATACCATTCGATTTTTTAGACTTACTCCATTTAGTCGACATATCTAGCAGGTTGACGAAAAAGTCGTTACTCAGTGTGCCTGGATTTTTCGTGAGCACGCCGTGCTTGCTTCCACCCGTATTCGTGTCGAGCACCCGCATTCCACCAACGAGTACAGTCATTTCAGGCACGGTTAATGTCAACAGGCTGGCACGATCAACCAACGCTTTTGCCGGAGCGTAATAACTGGCTTCGCTAAAGTAGTTTCGAAATCCGTCCGCTTTTGGCTCAAGTGCGGCGAATGACTTAGTCGATGTCTGCTGTTGCGTGGCATCAGTACGACCCGGGGTAAAAGGCACCATAACCGCATAACCGGCTTTCTTGGCCGCTTGCTCAATTGCCGCAGAACCACCCAGGACAATCACATCGGCAAGCGATACTTTTTTACCACTTTTTAACGATTTGTTAAAATTTTTCTGCACTTTTTCAAGTGTTTTTATTGCCTTAGCAAGCGCTTTAGGATTGTTAACAGCCCAATCTTTTTGCGGCACCAGACGAACACGCGCGCCATTTGCACCACCCCGCATATCGGTTCCACGGTAGGAGGCAGCTGAGGCCCATGCAGTGCGTACTAGCTCGGTACTGGATAGACCAGAATTAAGAATTTTCTGTTTCAACTTGGCAGCATCATTAATACTGATGAGCTTGTGCTCTACTGCAGGAACGTGATCTTGCCACAGTAACAATTCATCTGGAACCTCATCCCCAACGTAACGCGCACGGGGTCCCATATCGCGATGTGTCAATTTGAACCAGGCCTTACCAAAAGCTAGATCAAAGGCTTTTGGATTTTTCAGAAAACGTTTGGAAATCTTTAGAAATTCCGGGTCTTCCTTGAGCGCTATATCCGTTGTGAACATGATAGGGGCATGTCGCTTTTTAGGGTCATGTGCATCGGGTACCAATGTTGCTGCCGTTTTATCCGTTGGTATCCATTGCGTTGCTCCGGCGGGGCTTTCGGTTTTTTTCCACTCGAACCTCAACAGGTTATCGAGGTAGAGAATAGACCAAGCTGTAGGTGTCGACGTCCACGCACCTTCCAGGCCACTGGTTATCGTGTCTTCGGCGTTACCTTTGCCGCACTTACTCGTCCAGCCAAACCCTTGCTCTTCTATGCCAGCCGCTGCAGGTTCTGGTCCAGTACAGTTTTTAGGATTGTTTGCACCGTGCGCTTTGCCTAAAGTATGACCACCTGCAATGAGCGCCACAATCTCTTCATCATTCATTGCCATTCGGCCAAAGGATAACCGTATGTCTTTTGCTGCGGCTAAAGGATCATGATTGCCACCAGGACCTTCAGGATTAACATAGATCAAACCCATTTGTACTGCGGCTAAATCACCTTTTAGTTTTCCACCCTTGGTGCGGCGCTTATCGGCCATAAATTCTTTTTCGGGTCCCCAATAGACTAGATCAGGTTCCCAGTCATCCTCTCGTCCACCGCCAAACCCAAAGGTTTCAAAACCCATCGATTCCAGCGACACGTTACCCGCAAGTATCATCAAATCGGCCCAGGACAGTTTGCGACCATACTTCTGTTTGACCGGCCATAATAATCGACGCGCTTTATCGAGATTGGCATTATCGGGCCAGCTGTTCAACGGATTGAAACGCTGTTGTCCACCACCGGCTCCACCACGACCATCACCCGTACGATAAGTACCCGCACTGTGCCAGGCCATGCGAATCATAAAGGGACCATAGTGACCGTAATCGGCCGGCCACCAGTCTTGTGACGTGGTCAGTACTTTTTCGATATCTTTCTTTAATTCAGATAAATTTAAGGTCTTAAATTCTTCAGCGTAGTTAAATTTAGCACCATAAGGATTCGATGCTATATCGTGTGTACGTAGTGGGTTGAGGTTAAGTTGCTCAGGCCACCAAAATTGATTGGATTTGGCTTCGCCGACAGCAAAGGCCATACTTGCTGGAGCAAGCGTAGCGACTGTTAGTGTCGTGGCAGCCAGCATTGAGAGTACTTTCTTGTTCATAACATGTCTCCTAATAATTAAAGTTTCGCTTATCGCTACTAACTTATAGGCGCGTTACTTAATGTAGTACATTTAAAAAATTAGAATAGCATGATCGATAAATGTGAACCTGCTTACTTCAGCGGCTTATTCAGGCCAAAAGTCATTCCATCACGAGGGATGAGACAAGTTTTCCAACGCCTATTATCGAAATACTACCCGAGTATATCAGCAGAAAATATTGACAGAAAATTTAGGCAGGAACCTTGATCTATCACTACTAACTGATGTATTTAAGTGCACAGTTTTCATGTTTCAAAAAATGATTATTCACCTTTAGTTTAAAATGAAAAATGTGTTTCGTGCAAAGGCTTCACTTTTATATCCAGGGAACCTCTGGTTGAGTATGGTGAGCATTAGGCTATTTTAGCCAGCACCCTATTTATAAAAAACAGGCTAATCAAACTTGATCAGCATATCCCTAATGTTTCATTTTCAAATTTAGTTGCTGGCGAAACAGTTTTATTAATAATTCGATATTTTTAACACCCGGATAATTTGCCCGAGTAATAAAAGCTATTTTTCTATGCGGACCTGGCTCATTGAGGTGAACGGCTTTTAATTCTGAATTACCAGACAATAATTGACTCAGTGCCATAGCGGGGATAAATGTTGTTCCCATTCGTCCAGCAACCATTTGTATCAACATATTCAAACTGGTGGAGGCGAGGGATGAGTCAGTTTCACTGAAAGATAACTTGCAAGCAGCTAGCGCATGATCTTTTAGGCAATGCCCATCCTCCAGTAACATCAAATGAGACTGCTTCAATTCGTCACTGATAATTTCTTTTTTCTGCGCAAGCACATCATCGCTGCAAGTGATCCAGTAAAAGTCTTCTTCCCAAAACTCAAATGCAAGTAAGCCTTCAATATCAAAAGGTAGTGCCAGAATGGCTGTATCCAACTCTCCGTTTTTAACTTTATTCACCAGGACATGTGATTGATCTTCAATGATACGCAACTGAAAATCAGGATATTGCTGTCGTGCGCTGGGCAAGACACTCGGCAACAAATATGGGCCAATCGTGGGGATAATACCCAGTGACATCGGGTAGCTTAAAGGTGCTTTTAGCGCCTTGCCCAGCTGGTTAAGGTCGTCCATCTGGAGTTTTATCTGGTGTGCTTTTTTAAGGCATTGAGCGCCTACTGGTGTTATCAGTACCTTTTTATTGTCACGCTCAAATACCTGAAACCCTAACTGTTTCTCCATTTCAGTAATTGCGGTGCTGAGTGCAGACTGGGAAACCGAACACAACTCGGCGGCCTTCTTGAAATGCAGGGTTTTCTCTACCGCCAGGATGTAGCTGATTTGCTTGAGTGAGATCATGGTTATATGTTCTATTAATTTGAATTAGACAGCATACATTAATTGATTTAATAGAATTATGAAATTCCTTAATATTTTATTCAACACAGATGCAGGCATCGGCAGAAACTTAAAACCCATGAAATAGACGAGCAGCTCTGGAAGACATGCAGCGCTTGCAAAACGGGTACTATGACAATCTGTGAATAATTTAGTTGAACCCGATCATGACAACGGCTAGACTGCGGATTATGGTAAAGTCCCCTGATCGTCCAGTTCTGCGCACACTGCTGATACTCTTTCTCAGTCTTGCACTGCTTGTGGCACAGACAAATAGAATGCATATGCATCTCGAGCATAATGATCACACTGAAATATCTTGGGCAACGTCTTGGACAGCAACGGCTGATCAACATATCGTTAATGTTCATAGCACAACATTACTACATGATTTTAAATCTCTGTATCATACAGATCATCATGATGATCAGCACTCCGCTGCAATTGATGTCGGCCCTGACAACTTAAACCAGAAAATAAAATTATCAAATCCTCTGCTATTAATGCTGCTTTTTATCGGACTTATTCTGTTCCTGGGTCATCGGGTTTGCAGGCTTAGACAAGCCCCCTATATAAAACATTTTACCTCGCGCTATTATTTATTACAGCCCCCACTGCGTGCACCCCCCCTGATCTAATCTGCCTGTGAGTTTCACGGCTACACCTATCTGTAATTAAACTTACTTTCTGTAATGAATCTCATGTGGATTTTTGCAGCCTGAGGTTTATTACCCAAATCGACGCTTTAAAAATTTTAATTAAAGTCAATCAATCTTGCGCGATAAGCGTAGGGGACATTACTTTTATAAAATAAACATACGCAGGAGATAACATCATTATGTTATCCAGATCATTACACTTGTTTTACGGTTGCATGCTGTTATTTTTTAATACAACGCTGCAGGCTGAATCAGGCTTGAAGTCAGCTGAGTACAATACCGGCTCTCATGACATCAACCAGAATATCAATCCGGGCAAAACGTCACGCATTAATTTACAAAATGCCATTAGCAAAACGTTTGAACACAACCCCGAGCTACGGACCTTCAGCTATGCACTTAAAGCACAGGCGGGAAGGCAATTACAGGCAAGGCTATCAGCCAGCCCTGAATTGAAATTCTCTGTAGAAGATGCAGCGGGTACAGGTGAATTTACGGGCACAGATAACGCCCAGGCCACCCTGAGTATAGGCTGGGTGCTGGAGGGCGATATACGCCAGGGTTATATCGACGTCTCTAGTGCAGGCAGCTCATCGCTGAGCACAGAGGAAACCACCAAACGGCTTGATGCAGCAGCTGAAACTGCCCGTTTATACCTGATCTGTCTGGCATATCAGGCCCGTATGATGAATGCGGTTAAAACCGTTGAACTGGCTAAAGAAACCGTATCGGCGGTTAAAAAACGCGTGTCCGCCGGTAGGGCACCAGAAGCTGAACTGGCACGCGCGCAGGCGGAGATTTCTCGCCGGCAGTTGCAACAGGAAGATATTAGTCACGAACTCAGTTCGGCTATCCGTTTACTGGCTGCACAGTGGGGTGAGACCCGTCCTGGTTTTACACAGGTGGAAGGCGATATCTTTAATATACCGGCCAGCATACCTTATGAGGCACTCAGAGAAAGGCTTGAGCAGAGCCCGGCGTTTCTTCACCTGCTGTCCGATAAACGCTTAAAACAGGCGCAACTAAAACTGGCGAAATCACAAAGCGATTCTCCGTGGCGTGTGAATCTCGGTGTTCGACATTTTGAAACCACTAACGACCAGGCGCTGGTTGCCGGCATTAGCATCCCCTTTGGTGAACGCAGTCGAAACTCCGGTCGGATAATGGAGGCGAGGGAAAATTTGTCTCAAACACAGGCGAAAGAAGATGAACTTAGAGTGCGTTTTGAAACAACACTCTATGTCTTATCTCAAGAGCTTGAGCATAGCCTGCATCGCCTTAATACCTATCGTGACCATATTATTCCACAGTTAGAAAAGGCGCTAAAGCAAACCCGTAGAGCGTATAAGTTAGGTCGATACAGTTATCTTGAATGGAGCAGTGTGCAGGCTGAATTACTGGCTGCACGTAGTGCATTAGTTGAAGCGAGTATCGATGCACATTTGAAAACGATTGAAATTGAGCGTTTAACCGGTGTGCAAATTGCACAAGTGGGTGACAAATCATGAGAATAGTTATGAATAAATTTAAACAACACGCAATAACCCAGTTATTCGGGGTTATTTTCCTAAATATTTTTCTAGGTATTTTTGTCAGCGCATGTGGCAACAATAACTCACCGCAAAGTGGTGAGAACACACATGGTGAAGTAGCCATTGAAGTCGCTAAAGGTTCGCATGGTGGTCGTCTGTTAACGAGTGATGATTTTACCCTTGAACTCGCTATTTTTGAGACCGGTGTCCCCCCCGAGTTTCGTGCCTGGGCAACGTATAAAGAACAGTCACTTAAACCCACTGAGGTTAATCTTAATATTACGCTAACTCGATTAGGCGGTAAGGTCGATAATATTAATTTCAAACCCCATGACGATGCACTGCGTGGTGATCGTATTATTTATGAACCGCATTCATTTGTCGTCACCATCAACGCGACTTATGAAGGAACAAAGCACAGCTGGACATATGATAATTTTGAAGGCCGTACAAAAATTGAAGCGGCGGTTGCCAAAGCACTGGAAATAGAAACTGGCGTTGCTGGCCCCATAGTCTTACAGGAAACCATTAATGTGTTTGGTCAAATTAAAACCAACACCGAACGCATGAGTCAACTGAGAGCGCGTTTTGCGGGTGTCATAAAATCAGCTTCAGCATCGATGGGTGACACGGTTAAAAAAGGCCAGGTACTGGCAACGGTTGAGAGTAACGAAAGCCTGAATTTGTATTCCATAAAAGCGCCTATTAGTGGCGTAATCACTCAACGTAGTGCAAACCCCGGTGAACAAACCGGCGACCAAGCCTTATTTACGATTGCCGATACCTCAGTCGTCTGGGTTGATTTATCAATTTTTCCGGGTGATATAAACCGCGTAAAAATCGGTGCCCCCGTGAGTGTTGCACTTGCCGGCAATGCACAATCCGTTGAAGGAAAAATTGCTTTTATTAATGTCATTGCAGAAGCCAATCAATCGGTGGTCGCACGCATGGTTATCGATAATAAAGACAGACAGTTTTTACCGGGCAGTTATGTCAAAGCAAAAGTTAAAGTCGCTGAACATGCAGTTCCCTTAGCAGTTAAACGCTCAGGCTTGCAGGCATTTAGAGACTTTACTGTAGTCTATGCACAAATTGGTGAGGAATATGAAGTGCGTATGCTGGAACTGGGTCGAAAAGACGATGAATGGATTGAAGTCCTGGGCGGACTTGAAGCGGGCACACGTTATGTCAGCGAAAACAGTTATGTCATCAAAGCCGATATTGAAAAATCCGGCGCATCACACGATCATTAAGGACATCCCATGTTAGAAGCAATAATAAATTTTTCACTGGCTCGTCGAAAACTGGTGCTTGCGCTGGTACTGATGGTTATGGGGCTGGGTGCATGGAAATTCACCCAGTTACCCATCGATGCGGTACCCGATATTACCAATATACAGGTTGTTATTAATACCGCTGCAGCGGGTTACACACCGCTGGAAGCCGAACAACGTGTGAGCTTTCCGATAGAAACCGCGATGGCCGGCTTGCCGAAATTATCCTATACGCGATCCCTCTCACGTTATGGTTTATCTCAGGTCACCATGGTGTTTGAGGAGGGCACGGATATTTATTTTGCACGCCAGCTTGTGGGTGAACGGCTGAGTACGGCAAAAGGCAATATACCGGCAAGTTTAGAACCCACGCTTGGGCCCATCGCCACTGGTTTGGGTGAAATTTTCATGTTCACTGTTGATGCTGAAGCGGGCGCTAAAAATGCAGATGGTAGTCTTGTTACGCCCACTGATCTACGCTCAGTGCATGACTGGATCATTCGTCCACAATTAATGCGGGTGCCGGGTGTGGTAGAAGTTAACCCTATCGGTGGATATAAAAAACAAATACTGGTCGCACCAGAGCCAGCCAAACTTTTGGCCTATGGTATTAGTTATGCCGATGTTGTAAATGCATTAGAAAAAAATAATGACAATCGAGGTGTCGGTTTTATTGAGCACAATGGTGCGCAATGGTTAATGCGCGTACCCGGCCAGGCTAATAACTTGCAAGATCTGGAAAACATTGTGATTCAGCAACAGCAGGGACTTCCCATTCGCATAAAAGATGTGGCCAGTGTTGGGCCAGGTAAAGAATTACGCTCAGGTGCGGCGACTCAAAATGGCCGCGAGGTTGTGATGAGTACGGTCTTTATGTTGGTCGGTGAAAATAGTCGGACAGTTGCCAATAACGTCGCGCTAAAGTTAGAAGAAATTAAAACCAGTTTACCTGAAGGTGTCACCGCAACCGCGGTTTATAACCGTACCAGCCTGGTTGATAAAACATTAGTGACGGTACAAAAAAACCTGATCGAAGGTGCATTGCTGGTGATTGTCATTCTGTTTTTATTGTTGGGTAATATTCGTGCAGCCCTATTAACCGCCGCGGTTATTCCAATTGCCATGTTAATGACGATTACTGGCATGGTACAAAGTAAGACCAGTGCAAACTTAATGAGTCTTGGCGCGTTGGATTTTGGGCTTATTATTGATGGTGCCGTCATCATCGTTGAAAACTGTTTACGTCGTTTAAGTCATTCTGGACCAAAACAGTTGCGACTGAATGAACGATTAGCACTGGTATATGATGCAACCCGTGAAGTGATACGCCCGGCATTATTTGGTGTGTTTATCATTACCGCGGTATACATCCCGATTTTTGCTTTAACCGGTGTTGAAGGAAAAATGTTTCACCCCATGGCATTGACCGTAATTATCGCGTTAGTTAGCGCAATGATACTTTCAATAACATTCGTACCTGCGGCGGTTGCGTTGTTATTTAACAAGCCCATACAGGAAAAAGAAAACAAGCTGATTAAAGCTGCACGTTCCACCTATCAACCGATATTAATGTTATCACTGAAATATCGTTGGAGTGTTGTAACCGCAGCAGTGGTATTAATAATTGCTTCAGCGGCATTAATTCCTAAGCTGGGTTCTGAATTTATACCTAATCTTGATGAAGGTGATATTGCGATGCACGCGCTGCGTATTCCGGGAACGTCATTAGAGCAGGCTATCGCTTTACAACAGGGTCTGGAAGTTGAAATAAATAAAATGGCCGAAGTTGAAACTGTATTCGCAAAAATTGGTACGGCTGAAGTCGCTACCGATGCAGTCCCCCCCAGCGTGGCAGATAATTTTATTATTCTTAAACCGCGTGAAGACTGGCCTGATCCGAATAAACCTAAATCTCAGGTTGTGGCTGATCTTGAAGCATTGGTGAATCCCATTCCGGGAAATCGTTATGAGTTTTTACAACCGATTCAAATGCGCTTTAACGAATTAATTTCAGGTGTCCGTGCGGAGCTAGCGATAAAAGTATTTGGCGACGATTTTGATCAGCTCATTGCCTTAGGCGCAGCCATTGAAAAATCCGTTAAGCAGGTACAGGGGGCAGTCGATGTTGCCGTTGAACAGGCAACCGGTTTACCGGTGATGACGATTGAACCAAAACGCGAAGCCATGGCTCGATATGGATTGAGCATTGTTGAGCTGCAAGACTTATTGTCTACCGCATTGGGCGGTACTGTAGCCAGTCAGCTTTATGAAGGCGACCGACGTTCTGAAATAGTGGTTCGTTTAAATGAAAAATTACGCACTGATATGAATGGATTATCCAGCTTGCCCGTCACCCTGGCCAATGGTGATTATGTTCCATTAGGTGAAGTCGCGGAACTTAATTTACTGACAGGTTATAACCAGGTTTATCGTGAGAATAGCAAACGTCGTATTGTTGTTACCGCGAATGTGCGTGGTCGTGACCTGGGTTCATTTGTGCAAAATGTACAAAAAACGGTTAAGGAAAATATTAAAATACCCGCAGGCTACTGGGTTGAATACGCAGGTACTTACGAGAAACTGCAATCCGCTAGTCGACGACTGTCTATTGTGGTGCCATTAACGCTGGCATTAGTCATTGGCCTGTTGATTATGGCGCTTGGTTCAGTAAAAGATGCAGCGATTATTTTTTCGGGTGTACCGCTAGCATTAACAGGCGGAATCGTGGCGTTGTTACTGCGCGATATACCTTTTTCAATATCAGCGGCCGTTGGCTTTATCGCTTTGTCTGGTATTGCAGTGCTTAATGGCCTGGTAATGGTCGCATTTATTCGTGATTTAAGAATGCATGGCCAGGGGTTGCATGAGGCAATTGTTGATGGTGCACTTACACGACTGCGCCCTGTTTTAATGACAGCGCTGGTAGCAGCATTGGGTTTTATTCCCATGGCGTTAAATACGGGAATAGGTTCTGAAGTTCAACGGCCACTCGCGACTGTGGTGATTGGCGGAATTATTTCATCCACATTACTAACACTCATTGTGTTGCCTGCATTGTACAGATTAGTACATGCACGAGGGGAGCAGGTAGAAACATCCAACACGCATTAGATAGTAACCGCACGCCACCTCAGTCATTCATTTAAGGGCACCTCTAAAAATAGATTGTGACCTCTAGCTTTGCTGCATGCTTCAGAGCTCGCAGAGGCCGCAAGCTATTTTTAGAGACGCCCTTAAGGCGCGCTTACGGCATTATCATGCCTTTATGAATACCTGATTCAAGAGAATCGAATGCTGAATAGGAGCGCCTGACTCAATAAACACAAGATGAATATTATGATCCTCGACGATATAAAATGTACGAAAGCTCCGACCAAAAAATAAACTGTCACTCATAAAACCCATGACCCAGCTTTGATTATCATTCATCGACACCGTTAAAGGTGCCGGGTTAGGTGTAGGCTTTTTTTTTGACGCGCCTGCACTTGTTTAAATTAAACTCACCGTACAATCATGCCACCGAATTTTTCTTTCCAGTTGTAGGCATATGATTCGTTACTGACAAAAAACCACTTCCAGGGAAAAAAATCATTGAATCGAAGAAAAGAAAAATTCTTTGAAAATATTCAGTCAATCTTAAGTTTCGACTTTTATGATAGACAGCGGCTTATATTTTTTCATCTCTAAACAGTTGTAAGGACGTGAGCTAAGAAAGTTAAAATATAATTAATACAATAAAACAATCAGGAGATTAAAATGAAAGTAGATAACATTAAATCTATAAGCTTGATAAGTCTGATTTCCCTCTTAAGTATAAGCGCGACAAATGTTTACGCCAAAGACAGTCACTGTGAATCCTTTTCTGAACTTTCGATTGTATTAGAACAAAATGCAACTGATGGTGACTCAGAAGTCGTCATGTTTGCAAAAGGGCAGGACATAGGCATGGATAAATTTATCGTGCGTTCACCCGATAACCGAAAAGTTGCTAAATTTAATGGGGATGAACGTGGCGTTGGTTTGCGTGAGTTTTTATTAGAATCAGCTGAACCACCCGAACTAGATAAAGTTCTAGCTTCATTTCCTGAAGGTGAATACTCATTTAACGGCCGCACAGTAGAAGGCGGGTGTTTAACAGGCACTGCCTATTTATCTCACAGTCTTGCGCCAGAAACACAAATTCTTTCTCCTGAACCCAATGAAGTTGTAAACCGTAACTTTGTTGTCGTAAGCTGGATGCCAATGGATGAAGCCGTTGGTTATGTTGTAGAACTGAAGAATGAAGAAACTGAGAAAGCTATTCTTGTAGAAATTCCTGCAACAGCTACATCATTTGATGCACCCACATCATGGTTAGTTCCTGATACAGAATATCAAGTGGCTGTTACAGTGCTTACAGAATCTGGTAATAAAACCAGTGTAGAAAGTGCATTTTTTACTGAGTTTGAATAATCTATATTAAGAAGTAAGGGCAGGTTGCTGTACCTTAGCAGTAACCTGTTTCTTTATGTACTTTAATTTGAAACTTATAATCAACCCTTAAAGACTCAGACATTAAGCCCGTCCATATTTATGACAAATTCAGAAAAATACACAACGCCAATACCTGGCTAAAGAAGTATTCTCCAGGCAGGTAGCTATTAGGTATTAATTGATATTCTTAAGAAAAATTACTCTCAAAAATAAGGCCTTGAGTGAAAGTTAAATCGGTTATATTACTTACTTTTTTGCCGCTTTTATCAGACAACCCGCTTTCTGCGAACCAGGTAAATGAAGAGTCTGCGCGCTTATATACTTCACGCAAAGAGCAGAGAGAAACCGGTATTAAACATAAACTAACCCCCTGGCTTACATTAGCAGGTCTTGCTGAAGCCGATTGGGAAAGCAAAAGCTATGCGGCCGAAAGTTCTAATCGTGTTGATAGAGAACAGGACCCTGGTTCTAATTTACAGCTCGCGATTAATATAGACCCGAATGAGATGTTTGAAGCTAACATTGTTTATGAGTATGACTCCCAGGATCGTATGTGGACACTTGATGAGGGAGTGCTGACGATAGAGGTCGATGACTGGGAGCTAACTCTGGGGAAACATGACCTGGCGTTTGGTGAATTTTTTAGCAACTTCGCAACTGGACCCATTCTTGAGCTGGGTGAAATTAAACAAACTGGAGCAACACTTTCATATGAACTTGAAGAGACCATCAAATTCTCATTTTCTGCCTATAGAAGTAGCCCGCATAAAATAGATTCAAGTGATCGCCTTGACTTCGGTTTTTCAATCACCTCCTGGTTAACTGATGATTTTTCATTTGGCTTGAGTTACCTGTCAGATTTAGCGGATTCTGACAGACAATTATTAGACGATTTCGGAAATGTTTACGAACAACGCATTTCAGGAATGAGCACCTACTTTTTATGGGTTAAACATGAATATGAATTAAGTATTGAAGTATTAGGGGCGACTGGAAAATTTAGCGAGTTTGAGTCTGATAGAAATCAACCCTGGGCCTGGAATATAGAATTAAGCTACTGCATAAGTCCATCATTTACCTGTGCCTTTCGTTTAGAAGGCAGTCAGGAGCTACAAGATGAGCCTGAGATACAGGGCGGGGTAGCGCTTAACTATCGCTTGTATAAGTATGCATCCCTTAGTTTTGATATGCTTCATGGACGTTATAAAGGCATGCTTGCAACAGATGAAAACAGTCAGCCTTATAAGTCTGTAAACACGGTTGCTGCGCAATTATCCATTGCTTTTTGAATTAATTCCTACGCATCAATAAAAAAACGCATAGACAGTTGCACTGTGCTATGCGTTGTAGATATAACCATGACCAGTGGCTATACAGGGTCTTGTGAATATTTAATACTAGTCGATAAAACTTAAGATTTACTGAATTAAATACGCAAATTTAAAATTTCTTTTGCACGCCGATTAAAATACCATAGGTTGCATAATCATCAATTTTAGCCGTTGTACTGCTTACGGTGTCAGTGACCGTCCAGTCTGCCAGGTGATAATCAATTCTCATTGCATAGTTCATGCTCCAGCTATCCGAGAGATGCTGCTTGATCCCCAGCTTGCCACCGATAATTACCTCAGTACCGGCATCAGTGGTAATATTAAATGTACCGCCTCCCTCAACGGGACCGCTGGCATCGTCAACATCAATTGAATTAAATCCCAGGCCGGCACTCCAGTAATAATCATATGAGCGACTGCCACCATTTATGTTCTGGCCCATTTGGGCCATAACTAGGATTGATGTGTACAGAGCATCTATTGTTTTGACTGTTGTTTCATCCTGCACAATGCCAAGTACTTGCCAGGGGCGTTCAAAATCTGCTTCTGAATAAATTAACTCAATATCTACAAACCACTTGTCTTTTAGCTGATAATTACCAATTAGACCGATGCCCGGTACGTCATTAGAGGGCTTACCGCTAGAGCCAACAATATTTCCATATATACCAAAACTCATGTCGCTTTCTTGCGCATAAGATAGTGTTGAAATGGCAGGCAGGCATAACAGGCCAATGAATGAATATTGTGTGATCGTGTTCATAAGATCCTCCAGAAATTCATAGTGTCATTTATCTATAGTGTCATTTTTCTAAGGGATAACACCACACGATAGTTATCGCCTATGTTAAAAGTATATACCTGAAGTCTGAAGATTTACTGAAGAGATGTTTATAAACAGCAGCAAACGATACACTTATGTTAAAGGAGGAAAACCACACACGATGCAGAAACACTAACGAGTCTTGAAGAGGGCTTAGAGCGC
>Ga0316206_1000337_pt1 | contig 72488 bp, 66 predicted proteins | sample 6monthpyrite_MG_FD_204942 | JGI IMG/M metagenome (GOLD analysis project Ga0316206, IMG submission 204942) | Microbial mat bacterial communities from mineral coupon in-situ incubated in ocean water Damariscotta River, Maine, United States -... | ecosystem: Environmental > Aquatic > Marine >...
ACCTGTTGATATATAACACATTATTATACTTTTCAATGAGTAGATACGTTTTTATTGGGGTATTTGTTAGTCGCTGTATTAACTATTTTTTTGATTTCAAATTTAGTTCTTGGACAAGCTCCTAGGAACTTGTCCTAGACAAAAATTGATTTATTAACATGGTAAAAGCCACTACCGCCTTTTTTTTGCGCTTTAAGGATCGATTTATCCATAAGTTTCAGCATTTCTTCTAGGCTGTATTTATGTGAGTCAACTGAAACAACGGCTACTGATGTGCTGATATTAAGCATCGAAAAAACATTATTGTTGGAAATAACAAACTTCTTTTCATGCAGTTCATTTTGAATTTGTTGAGCCATGACAACGGTGTCACTGTGCGAATGCGCAAAGCTTATTACTGCAAATTCTTTGCCCGAAATACGAGCAATACAATGCAACCATTGGTGGTCACATAGCTTTTGTCTCTGTCTTAAACACTCTGCCACTTGTATCAATATTTCATCACACGCAGCCACGCCCCATTGGCTGTTTAATTTTTTAAAATTATCAATGTCAATAACAATCATGGATAACAATTCTTGATTTTTGCTTCGCAATTGCCACAATTCATTCAATCGCGTATTGAATGTTTGGCGATTGGGCAAACCAGTTAAAAAATCTTGCGATTCCAATGCTATTAATTTTTTATTGACGCGTTCAAATTGGCTTGTTTTTTCATTTAATAAGCGAGCGTTTTCTTTTTTTACCAGTGCTATTTCTCGATTTCTGTTCTCGATTGATTGGTATAAGAGCTTGAGTTCTTGCGGCAAATCTTGACTATCATACTTGTGTTGTTCTTTGTTTTCTAAGCCAATAAATTTAACTTCTGATGAAATGTTTCTTAATTGTCGCGTCCAAAAAGACCCTAAAACTGTAGCCACAACCTCAGCTAAAACTATACTCACTGACAAAAACAAGACAAAAAAGAAATAAAGGTTTCTATTGTATTGAGCAAAAGAATGTTCGCTTTCCAATGAAAGCAACTTCCAACCCCATGCAAACTCGGTCTGCCTGAAAAAGTAGAGGTCTGTTTCCTGTGTTACTGTATTGACCGAAATTTTTGCCATTTTCTGATTGTGAACAACACTGTCTGCAATTCTTAATTCGACAATATCCATTGGCTTTAAGAATGCATTTGATGAAGAATAAACAAGCTGATTATCTTGATCCAAAAGAACTTGTAAGGATTTATCGTAGTGATTGAATAGCTCCTTGAAACCAGTTAAATCGTGTAAAAACATCGCTCCTTGCACTGTACCGAGATCTTCTCCTCTTTTATGTATTGCTGAACTAATAGCTGCAACCAAATAACTCTGCTTACCTCGGTTAACAAATGCTTTTGAAACATAAGGTTTTTGCGCATGGATGGCTTTATTATAATAATCACGGTCAGAAATATCATAAATGGTGGACTTAACATCAGGAATCGTCTCATTTGCGGCATAGGCATCGACAACAATAGCATTGTTATTCGCAAGTGTTATGGCATTAAAATAAGGCAATCGAGCACTGCTATCGACTAATTCTTGATGCCTTGCGTCTTCATCATCCCAAACCAAACTCATGGTATGAGCCAGTTCTTTGATACTGGCAATACGAGACAACATCAACACTTCAATTTTTCCTAGCAAGAATTCGTGCAAAAGGTTTTGATTGAGTTTTTGATGTTTAAGCGTTTTAACCGCTTCAAAACCAAGTATTAAAAACAAAACCACCATAGCAACGCTTACAAAAATGACGGATAATTGCTGAGCAAAACGGCGATGCAGGGTCTCTAACTTGCGGAATTTTTCGTTGGCGATAAACCTAGCACCCAATTTACTGGCAACAATGAGACTGGCAATTTGTGCATTAAACAAGGAGTTTATGAAGCGCTTTAAGACAAACACTTCTTTTTGGCTGTCAATAACAATATCGTGCGTGCCAAGATAATACCACGATATTGGCAATCCAAACAAGACCCAAAAACCGATGATTACCATCACCAAATTAGCTCTTATTTGAGAATAAAAAAAACCAACAAATAAAGCTTCTAAGGCAAAAACAATCATGGGTAAAAAGCTATGCCAATGCAAATACAATGGAATACTCGATAAGACACTAACAATAAAAGCAAAGTAGGGCCCGCGATAAACAGCCAAAACCAAAACAATAATTGGTGCAATGATCAACTCAAAGTCATAAAACAACGGCAATCGTGTTAAATTCAACAGTGCAGTAATCGTTGAAAAAAACACCACCAGTAAAATAGTTTTAAAATTAAGTTTCATTCAATGCACTTGCGAATTGATGTATTCAATCACTGTAGCATACTCTAGGAGCTTTAACTATGGTTTTTTTGACACAAGACTCTTAGGTTGGCTCGATGACTCCAATAAAACTTAATGATTTTAAAACCATGTTCCTGCAAGATACCTTGCATGGTTTTTCGATTAAAATAGCCAATGTGTTCTGGAGGGGTTACACGATTCCAACTGACAAAATCCTTTGGGACTTTACGATGACCAGCATCAGGGGTGGTCAAAAACAAAAGTCCCTTGTTGTTTAACAAATCGGCTAAAGATTGCACAAACTGATGCGGCTCAGGCACATGTTCAATCACTTCAGCACAATAAATCAGATCAAAACGTCGTTTCATTGCAATCAATTCTCCCGTGCTAGCAGCCTTAAATTCGCATTGGCTAAATATCTCTTGTGCTTGCTTAACAACGGGTTCATCCAAATCAATTCCCATGGATTGATAACCCAAACGCCGTGCCGCTTCCACTGTAGCTCCAACACTGCAACCCACATCCAAAAACTTTTGACCCAAAAGACTTTGGTGTTTTTTTAGCCTTTTGAGTTTAAAGCGTGAAGTCAACACCTTTTTTTTCAGCTTTTTTAAGTAATTTTTAGTTTGCCGATAATCTTGGTACAACTCTTCTAACTGCGTGGTAGTGGGCATAGGGTCAACATGAATAAACCCGCAGGCTTGGCAAGTGACTAATTTAAAATTGTTTTTACAGCCTAAAGGCGATGAAATATTTTCATGGCAAAGTGGACAACTCATTAACACATATTCTCGATTGCAATTGTCGCATTATACCCTAAACTAATGGACTGATGTTATTCTTCAGCGTCTCTAGGAGAGTGTCCGAGAATAGAAGTTTACTGCGAAAAAGTAGTTGTGTTGGCTTATTTTTAAAAAGTAAAGCTGTTTGAGAAGAAAATTATTTATAGAAACTCGAAAGCTTAGTAATAACAAGCTTTTATTTAATAAAAATATTCTCAACGAGTTTTTTACTTTTTGAAAATAAGCCAATACAACTACGGTAAATATTAGACAATACTTATTATTTGCACTAATAGGTTCCGCTGTTGTGATGATTGATTATTTTGAAATAATGTACTGATAAATGTCTTTGCTTTTGCCATTCAAGTATTCAGCCGTAATTTTAGCCGCTTTTTTTGGTGGTAATTCTTTGGCCAACAATGCTGCTAGTTGTTTTTGAGAAGCACTCACTTCACTGGATTGCTCCTGAAGTTCTGCTGCTATAGCGATAACAAATTCGCCTTTTTGTTGATTGCAATCGGATGCGACAAACTCTTTAATTTCTGCAACTGTCCCTTGTTTAATGGTTTCGAAAGTTTTGGTCATTTCTCGACCTATGGCAATAATTCGATCTTCACCATAGACTTCAAGCATATCCTCCATGCATTTGATAATTCTATGCGTTGACTCATAAATAATACTGGTACCACTGCTGCTGCCAATGGCTGCCAACTGCTGTTGTCTTTGTTGTTTTTTTGCTGATAAAAAACCATAAAAATGAAATTCATGAGTCGCCAAACCACTGCAACACAACAAGGCAATAATCGCACTAGCACCAACGATAGGAACGACCTTTATCGCCACACTATGCGCCAATTTAACCAAAGGGTAACCCGGGTCAGAAATCAAAGGAGTACCCGCATCGGAAACCAAGGCCACGTCTTGGCCTTGTTGCAGCAATGCAATGAATTTTTTAGCAGATTCATTTTCGTTATGCTGATGAAAACTCATGAGTTTGTTTTTGATGCCGTAATTCGCTAACAATCGGCCTGAGTGACGGGTATCTTCGCAAGCAATGACATCAACATCTTTTAATGTTTGCAAAGCCCGTTGACTTATATCATCTAAATTACCAATTGGTGTCGCAACAATATATAATGTCCCTGTATTTTTAAGATTTGGATTCATAAATTACTTTTGCTATGAGAATTTTATCATTAATTGCCCTCATTTTACTGTTAACTGCCTGCGGTAACCAACCAATTCGTCCGGATAAACAACAATACCCTGGTTTGCTACAAGCACAAAACTGGTACCAACAAAGCCAATACTCCAATGCTGCATTGGCCTATGAACAATTGTACCAAAACTACCGACGCCCAGAATTTGCTTTGTTGGCTGCGGATAGCTGGTTACAAGAGAAAAACTACGACAATGCAAAACAGCAGCTATCGCTCATCCAAAGTTCAAGCCAGCCTCTTTTTCATTTGCTTCATACTCAACTTAGTCTTTTAGAGGCCGATTATTCCTTAGCTTTGTGGCATATAAAACAAGTTCCTAACACAATTACTGGCCGCTACAGACCACGCTATTTGTCTTTGCAAGCTGATTTGGATTTTTATCAGCAAGACTACTTGCATGCCGCATTGTTATTGATTGAATTATCGCAACTCAAACCACACATCGACTATTCCAATCAAATTATCAATAATTTGTTGCTCACCACAGAACAACAACTCAACAAAGCATTGTTCCAGTTAGATGTCACCGAGCTGCAACAAGGTTGGTTAGAAGCCGCTTATTTAGCCAACACCCAAGACAACACGGCCATTCGACAATGGAGACAACGCTGGCCTAACCACCCAGCTCAGGCATTTTTCTTGCAAAACAACTATTACCAAAACATTGCTGTTTTATTGCCTTTAAGTGGAAAATACAAAAATATCAGCAAAAGTATTCAGCACGGAATGATGGCTGCACTGTATAAAAATGGAGCTTCGCAACAACAACTCACTTTTTTCGACACCGGTGCACAAGGACAAAATTTTTCCTATGCATGGTATGGAGCCATCGAATCAGGAGCTGATTTTATTGTTGGACCTCTGCTTAAGAGCTCGATTAAACAATTGCAACTGATTAACTCAAGTACAGTTCCAGTCATGTTACTTAACACAATTGAAGACGTTGAAGGTGAAAACAACAGTGATTATTTTCAATTTGCCTTATCTCCCGAAGACGAAGTCAGAAACGTCGCTGAACGCCTGATTGCTGAAAACAAAAAAAGAATCATGCTGCTAGGGCCAGAATCTGAGTCCGGCCGAAAACTAGCACGTAAATTTGAAAATGATTTATTAAGCAGGGGTGGTCAAGTTGTTAGTTACGAATTTTATCCTGCTTCGGCCAATGATTATTCATTGGAAATCAAAAAAGCTCTGGGTATCAATGAATCTGTTATTCGTGCTCGTCGCCTGCAAAGCATTCTTTCCCATAAGCTAAAAACAGCCGCTCAAATTAGACCCGATATTGATGCCATTTTTATTTTGGCCAAGCCCAAACAAGCGCGTTTAATCAAACCCCAATTAAAGTTTTATCAAGCGGAGGATGTTCCTGTTTACTCCACCTCACAAATACTGTCACCGATAACCGATGCCGCATTAAATAAAGACCTTAATGGCATCAAGTTTTGTCAAAGTGCTTTTGTCATTGATCCATCATCCATGCAAGAATTATTAAACTTTAACACTGACACCATCAAAGACAACACAAAATATTTTGCCTTTGGTTACGATGCCATTGCCATCAATTCTCGATTGGAATGGATGCAAAAAGTTCTCAAACAAAAGGTTCAGGGACTCAGTGGCTTGTTAAGTGTTGATGCTCAAGGTAAATTACACAGAGACCTAGCTTGGGCTCAATTTAACAAAGGGACCCCTACACTGTTGCCCTCCTTAAGTTCCAATCCAGGACAAGAGCAATAAATGCGTATTTGGGGCGATTACTGGGAAGCGGTGGCCTTGGATTATTTGAAAGCAAAAAAGCTGAAAATAATTAAAAAAAACTACAACTGCAAAGTGGGTGAAATTGATTTAATCATGAAAGATAAAGACTGTTTGGTTTTTATTGAGGTAAAATACCGCAAAAACAGTGATTGGGTTTCTGCATTGGAATCGGTCACCAAAAGCAAACAAAGAAAGATAATTCGAGCGGCACACTTATTTTTGTTGCAAAATAAAAGCTACAAGGATTGGAACTGTCGTTTTGATGTTGTGTCTATTGAAGGAGATGAGCAGAATCCAAAAATAGAATGGATAGAGAGTGCCTTTTATTAAAACCTAAATCCAAAACATAAATCCAAAACCCAAATCTAGGAATAGAAAATACTTATCGCAAACAAAGAGTTAAATACCATGAAAAAAAACAACTTACTTCTTTTAATAAGCCTCATCGTTTTAGTATCAGCCTGCGCCCCAGTTATTGTAGGCGGTGCTGTTGTTTCTGGCATATCGGTGGCCAACGATCGCCGTTCTGCTGGACAAGTTATTGATGACAAAATAATTTCCACCCAAGTGCGCAAGGAAATCCATAACAACATCTCCAATGATAAACACATCAAGGTCATGACCTATAACGGCGTTGTTCTACTGGTGGGTGAAGCAGAGACCCTGGATGATAAAAACACCGCCGAAGATGCCGCAGCCAGCCGCAGTGGCGTCGTCCGTGTAATCAACGAACTGAAAGAATCCATTCCAACAAATTTAAAACGAAGAACAAAAGATTCTTACATCACTTCAAAAGCAAAATCCTCCTTGCTTCGTATCGATTTAGAAGGCTTTAATCCTACTCGCGTAAGAGTCATGACCGTTCGTGGAAACGTTTATTTAATGGGCAAAGTCAGCAAGGCCGAAGCCAACGAAGTGGTGGAAGTCATTCGCAACTTAAAAGGTGTAGAAAAAGTGGTTAAAGTCTTTGAATATTTGGATTAAGCAATACAGACTGTGAAAGTATTCGTATGACGTAAAAAAATTGTAGAAATTCCGCTGCTTTTTGGTAAAAATCTTGATTTGAGACATAGTTGCTGTTTAGAACGCTATTACCCAAATCCCGATATAGAATCGGAAGCGATAGTGAAATTATGAATATCACAGTCCTTTTATCTAGAAAAGGACTGTGATATGATGAAAATCATGATAATCAAGAAAATAAACCATAAGCCAACATCGATATATGGCACAAATGCACATATACTAAGTGGGTATGTTTTTGAATGGATGTTAGCAGTATGAAACTAATTATAGCAGTGTGTTTTTCAATTGGCTTTCTGTTTTCTAGCCTCTCTTTAGCCGAGGACGTTAAAAGCGCCATAGAATCTCGAAACAAAGAATGGGCCAATGCGTTTAACCGAGGCGACATAGAATTTGTTCTCACTATTTACGATGATGGATTCTCAGTATATCCAAGTGGAGGCGAACCAATCACCAGCCTTAGTGAACTTAAGCAGTCACTAATTGATTTTAAAAAAGTTGCAAAGAATCTTTTTTTTGAAACTATAAGCGTCAGAGTTGTTAACAATTACGCTTATGAACTTGGTAAATCACATTATGTAATCGTCAAAGAAGATGGCAGTGAGATTGTGCCATCCGAAGAGTATCTGGTTATTTGGAAGAAGGGAAGTGACGGCGTTTGGTACTACCATATGGATGCTTATTGGACATTTTAGGAAACACAATAATTCATTCAATCGATACACTCGATGTTAAACTTTCAATTAATCCCGCTCCTCCTCAAATCCATCCAAAATAGGACAGTGGTCTTTATCACCTGTACAAAGATTAACCAATAATTGCAGTTCATTTTTCAAAACGGTCAGGTCTTGGATGTGGGTGCTGATGTCTTGTAATTTTTCATGAGCCATTTTACGCACATCGGGTTGGGCTTGGATGGGGGATTTTCTGAAGTTGAGTAATTGGCCGATTTCATCCAGACTGAACTTCATTTTTTGCGCGCGTTTGATAAATTTGATGATAGAAACATCACTGTCACTGTACTGTCTTAATCCTGATGCATTGCGAGCGATGGCTGGTAATAGCTTGATTTTTTCGTAGTATCGCAAGGTGTCGGTACTTAGAGAGAGTCTTCTGCTGATTTGTCCGATTTGATACATGTTTATTCTGCCTGAATATACCGTGCTAAAATTTTTTTAAATTGTGCCATTGATGGTAGTGAAGTAAAGACTAATTTGCCATTAATGGCAATGGCTGGCGTCCTTAACACGCCTAATTGCACGGCATAATCAATGTGATTGATGACATTGACCTCGTGGTAAAATACAGATTCATTGTTCAATTCTTTTATCATTTCTTGTACTTTTTCTTGCGCCTTCTGGCAACGGCGACAGCTGAAAGTCGAGATTAATTCTATGTTAACTTCTTGATTCATCAAAAATTAATACGAAAACCAGTTGTCATTATATAATCACTTTCTAAAGCCAAACCGTTTAAATCTTGCTGTACTGGAATCTGTATTGCGGCTTCTAAAATGTATTTTCGTGTCACGTATTGTAATCCCGGTGATAAATAAAGAAGGCGACCACCGGAGTTAACATCCTTGATTGCCATGATTCGATTGTTGTTCTGATTGCTGTAATTGGCTTCTAATACAGCATAAACAAAGTGTTTGGTTGAGCGTTCCAAACTTTTTGGAAACAAGCGGTATTGAAAAGAGGCATCAGCATTCCATTGATTACCCGCTCTAAATTGATTGGCTTTGCCTGCCGAGTTATAACTGAGTTGAAAATCAATTTGATAATCGAGTTTTTGTCGAGTTACAACCAACCCTGCAAAATTATCCCACGAACCGCTGCCTGATTGCAGTGGCACCGGCAGTATTCCAAAGCGATCACTTTGTCTGTCTGAACCTGTGGGCGCTTTCACTCCGGCAAAAGCCGCTAACCTCAATGTTTGACCTCGCTGGTCTTTTTGCAAAAAGGTGTAACGAGCAAAAAATTTACTATCAGCAAGTCCCGATGAAGAACGAGAAATTCGACTGCTGCCCGCGGTTAAACTCATGTCCTTTTGTACATAAGGAAGCGCTGCAAAAACAGCCAACTTAGAATTAACACCATAAGCCACTACCGACACCAAAGCATTGACCGATAAGTCTCGATCGGCAAGACTCTTATCTTTTTTAAAACGCTTGAAAACAAACTGTTCACGATTAATAAAAGATTCTTTGGCCACAGGCAATGCTGTATTAAAGGTTATGGGCGCGGCTTTTGCATGGATAGACAACATCAATGGCAGAACTAGCAACAATATATAATGTGTGAATCTATTTTTCTTCATCACTTTTTCTCACAGCCATCAAGGTAAACCCTGCATCTGTTATTTCTTGTTTTATTTGTGCTTCGGGTAATTTTTTGCCCTCTTGCATGCGCACATTGACCTGACTGTCTTTTAAAATAACTTCTACGCTCATCACTCCATCCAGCTTAGATAGTTTTTTTTGAATATTGTATTCGCAAAATGGACAAGCCAAACCATTGACTTGCAGTTGATAATTGTTTTGTTCGGCTAGTGCTGAAAAGACACTTAATAATAAGATGAGCATCACTGTTTTTTTCATGGCGGTTCTCCTTAAAGAGCGGTGGATAGTCTTATCTCTATTTCGTCATTATTAACGGCATCAAATTTAACTTTAATGGCACGTTGTCTGCCAGCGATGATGGGTTTTAATATCTCGACTTCCATACTTTTGGGAGCAGTGAGTGTCAACTGAGTCGTTTGAGAAGCAGCCAAGGCTCCCAAAGCATCTAAAATATCCTCAAACTCAAAAAGCTTGTTGGCAACAAAACTTAAGCTAATTAAAGCTTTGTCGTTGAATCTTAATTCACTGAGTTGAGAGGCTTTGACTTCTTCTAAAGACACCAATTTGAAACCAGTATCGGCAAACAGTTCCGCTAATTTTGATTTTTCTACAGGAACACTAGAAGCAAAACCTACTTCACCTGATTTTAAATCAAGATTCACTGTCGCGGCATCTACGCCTTCAAATTGCGCTATCTTCTTGCCGACATTGTAAGTGCAAAATGCACAAACCATGCCTTCGACCTGCCCTTTGTAGGTGTGTTTTTTTGCCATGGCAGAAAAGCTGAAGAGTAAGGTTAAGGTGATAATTATTTTATTGAATGTTTTCATATTAAGAGTCCAACCATATTTGTAAGGGTAAAGCTAAAAAGGCGGCAAAAAAGCCGATAAACCACAAGATGACAGAAAACCAGTAGATGCGTTTGTTCCACTTATGGGTTTTGTTACACAGTTCACCCAATTCTGAATCCACAGGACAGGCACGCCCTGGACGATACATCATCCAGGCAGATAGCGCGAGTAATATACCAGAGGTGGCAAATACCGCTATCTTATGTTGACTGAGTGTCACCAAAAAAGGCATAGCACTGACCATAGATGCGACGGTTGCACCCATGCCAAGGGTAACCAATGTGATGGGGATGGCACAACAGACTAAAGTGCCCGTGGTAGTAAAAAGTGCCAACCATGTCAGTGAGGTTTCTTTTGTGTTTGAAGTAATGCTAGATGTAGTTTCTGTCATATTTATTCTCTAATTTCTTTTTTAACAATCTTTCGGTAGGTAAAACCAGAATCATTGAAAAGTGTTTTCAGTTGTTCTTCAGCTAAATTCAGATCTTTATCACCTGTGACCGCAACTTTTCCTTGTTTTAAATTGATGTCAACGTGTTTAACACCCGATATTTTCATAAATTTCTTTTCTATACCATAAGCACAGTAAGGACAGGCCAAACCATCGGCACGGATTTCATAAAAGGCTTCTGCCGCATAAGAAGCAGACCCAAAAAGCAGTAAATATATGACGAATAGTAATTTTATTTTTTGATTTAATTGATGTCTCATTTTATTTTCACTGTTATTATTAATGTTAAAAGAGGTATATTCATAACTAAGGCTGGCTGGGATGAAACTCCACATTGAGCTAGTTTTTTCTATTAAATTTAACCAAATAGTCACTCTATTGGGTGAATTTAATAGGGAAAAATAGCCAATGTGAGTTTTATTCCCACCATTTTTAGTTATGAATATGCCTCAAAAGTGCCATTCAAACTCAACAAAGGCGCGATAGTCGGTATCTTGTTGATTGCCATTTAAATTTGAAACAATGGGAACTTGTACACCTGCCTTAATAGCAAAATTACGCAAAGTCCACATGACTCCAGGTGAGATAAACCATTGATTGCCACCTGTGAATTGGTTTTGACTCATTAATTCACCATTTAGTTCCAATAATACAACAGTGTCAGGTTTGCGATAATCATTAACTTTTGCTCTATAACCACCTGCTATATCGACAAATAAACGATTGCCACGTTTTAAGTTCTGTAAGTTTTGATTGATACGGTAACGAACGCTGGCCCAACGGTACCATTTAAGACTTTCATAGCCATAGGTAATTCCAAGTAGTGCATCTGTACTATTGGTCGCAGCTATACTGTTGCTGGTATCTAATTTAATTCTAGCAAACATAGCGGCAGAATGTTGTTTACCTAGGCCATCCTTTCTAAAAAACCGGTATTTAGTGGACAAAACTACGTCTGCGATACCTGAGTTTGATGCAATATTGTTGCTTATTTGTTTATTTGGTAATTCAAGTCCAACAACCCAATCTCCTGTTAGGCCGTATTTTATGGCAAGTGTTTGTTGGTTAATTCTGGAATCACCTTGTTTATCAGTATTCACTATTGTATGTATCTCCACTCCTTTTTTAAACAACACATGGGGACCAGGACTAAAAATAGGGTCATGTGCCCAGCTTGTTCCTATGTTATAAACTACAATCAAGATGATGAGAGATGTTTTAAGGCTTTTAACCGTATTTTTCACTGATGAATCCAAATATCTATTAAGAATAGTTTGCATGATAATGGTTGGAGTCAGCTCCATGTCAAATAATAAATAAAAATTATTCATATTTGTGTACAATTATGTTTGTTATGATGGGGATTTTTATAAGACGCTCGATTCATGAATGATTACTATAACAAATTTATGGCACTTAATGCGGAGGCTAAAAAGCAGTCACAGATACAAGCGTGCCAACAAGCTTTGATAGTTTGGAATGAATTTGTTAAGCAGGGTAAAGGGCTTAGTTACCATGATTCTATCGTAGGCATGAAACACACCATTAATAGCAACCTTCCTAAGTTAGCACTGCTTGCCGTGATTAACAATCAAGCCAGTGAGGAAATATCCAAAGGCTATTTGGAACCGATTACTGCTTTACAAGATATGGACTGGCAGCCGCCAGAGCCTATTGAGTTTGCTTATTGTGCCATTTATAACTTGTACCGAAAATATTGTGGAGGCGTTGAAGTTGATGATTGGTTTATCATTAATCAGTGTATATCTTCTCAGGTATAGGATATGATATATGCTTAGGGCAAGTTTTTAGTTTTTTATCTAATATTTATTAGAGGGAACACACATAACAACAAATGTACATTTGCATTTAAGTTGTTAGAAGAGTAAACTTAACATAATTCTAGATTAATGTAATAAAATGAGACTATCCATAGAAGTAACTCCAGAACAACACCAATTATTAAAAATAGCGGCTACACTACAAGGTGAATCTATTAAGGATTTTGTCTTGAAAAGAACTTTGCCAGATATTAAAGAGCAAGAAGCACTTGAAAAACTCGAAGCTTTTTTAAAACCAAGAATTCAGTCAGTAAAGGCAGGAAAAATATCCAATGATACGGTTGATGAAATATTCAACGATGTTTTAAATAAGGAATAGCCAATTGAAAACCTATAAAATCACGGAAGATGCTAAGCTAGATTTGATTGAAATTGCCGAATATACATTAAAAAAATGGGGCAGGAATATATTTAATCAATATAAAAATGGTTTAACAACTAAATTTGAATCCATAGCAAACCAAACCATTGGACACAAAACTTTTTCAGTAAAATTATCAGATGTATATGTGACAAAATTCAGATACCATTTCATTTTTTACATGCAAGTTCAAAAAGAAATTATTGTAATTGCAGTCATCCATGAAAAACGCGATATTTTAAGATGTTTAATAAATCGTTTGGAAGATTGATGGAAAATAAAACTTTATCAAAATGGGAAGAACATGATTCACTTTTTATGTGGTAAATTGAAATTTGATTACCCAATGTATTTCACATAGAGCCATAAAGAATACCAACAAGGTCACATTCAAGGAGCCATCAATATTCAACCCAATGAAATTGTGGATAAGATACAAGATTTACATACAGATAAAACAGTTATTGCCTACTGTCGCGGGTCTTACTGTGTGTACTCGTATAAATGCTGGAATCCCTTCAATCCCAAGGCATCAAAGCCCTAAGACTAGAAGAAGGATTCCCAGAATGGAAAGCTGCTAGTTTGCCTTTTGAAAATTAATGTTTACAGTGCTTAAGCAATAAAAATCCTGAAATGAGCAAGACTAATCAGTTACAGAAAATTCTTTCAATTCAGCCTTTAAACCGTAACAACCTCAAAGCATTAATCACAACCAATAAAGTTGACCCCTCATGAACAGCAACAGCCATGCCAATGCCCATAAAACCAATAATAGTCGCAGGAACCAAAAAGGCAACAATGCCCAAACTGACCCATAAATTTTGTTTAATAATTGCCTTAGCCTTGCGGCTTAATTCGATAGCAAAGGGTAGATTATCCAACTTATCTGCCATTAGAGCAATGTCTGCTGTTTCTAAAGCGACCGCAGAACCTGCTGCTCCCATGGCAATACCAACGGTACTTTTTGCCATTGCTGGCGCGTCATTGACACCATCGCCAACCATCGCAACTTTGCCTTCAGTGGCAATCAACTCATCAATCGCAGCAACCTTGTCCTCAGGTAACAAACTTCCCATGGGATCGGTGATACCTATTTCTTTGGCCACAGCATCGGCTACTTTTTGATTGTCTCCTGTTAGCATAATCATGCGTTTGATACCTATTCCTTTTAATGCTAGCAATGTTGCTTTGGCTTCTTCTCTGGCAACATCCATCACGGATAATAAGCCAAGATAGTTGTCATCTTTGTGCACTATCATGGCTGTATGCCCTTCTCGCTCTAGTTTATCCATGGCATCGGTGATTGAATTAGGGACATCTTTGCCCGTTAATTCTTCAAACAAGCGACGATTGCCGATGTGAATTTGCGAGTTCTCAACTAGTGCTTTAACTCCGCGGGCAGTTAGTGCTTCAAGATTCGTTGCTTTAGGAATAACCTCATCGCCCAACATGTCTTTGCCACCACTGACAATAGCAGAGGCCAGAGGATGATCGCTTAATTTTTCTACAGCAATAGATACTTTAAGCAAGGTACTGAGTTTGGATGAATCAAAGGCAATGGCATTGGTTAATTTTGGCTTGCCTTCTGTTAGCGTTCCCGTTTTATCAAAGGCAACAGCAGTAAGACTGCCTAAATCTTCCAATGGACGACCACCTTTAATTAGTACTCCTTGCTTGGCCGCACGTGCTACACCAGCCAACACAGCACTGGGTGTTGATATGGCTAACGCACAGGGTGAAGCCGCGACTAAAACAGCCATGGCTCGGTAAAAGCTATCAGCAAAGGGTTCATCTATGACCATGAAAGCAAAAAGAAGTAGCACGACTGTTGCTAAAACTGCTGGTACAAAATACCGTTCGAACTTGTCGGTAAATTGCTGTGTCGGAGATTTTTGCTTTTCAGCATTTTTTACCAATTCAACTAAGCGTGATAGAGTACTGTCTTTGGCGAGATTAAGCACTTTAATTTCAAGCGCGCTACTGCCGTTGATGGTGCCTGCAAAAACACGGTTTTCATCATCGACATTGTTCAGATTGGTGATTTTACTGGCATCTGTAACAGCACTTTTTGACACCGCCATGCTTTCACCAGTTATTGGTGCTTGATTAACCGCACTGTTGCCTGAGACGACTACGCCATCAGCAGCAATGGTGCTGTTGGGTTTAACCACTATGACATCATCAAGCTTCAACTCCTCAATTCGGACTTCTTTTAGATTTCCAGAGGCTTCTTTTAGTAGAGCCACCGCTGGAGCCAGTTCTGATAGTGCTTCTATTGATTTTCGAGCCTTGTTCATGGCATATTTTTCCAAGGCATGGCCGAGTGAAAATAAGAATAGCAATAGCGCTCCCTCCTCCCACTTACCAAGAGCGGCAGCACCAGCAGCGGCCACTAGCATCAAAAAATCAATCTCAAATTTGCCTTTTTTTACCGTTTCAAAAGCCTCAATCAAAGTGAAAAAACCACCCAAAATAAAAGCCACAATAAATAAACTCAGAGGCAACCATTCAGGTAGGGTCTGCATAAAAGACAGAACTAATCCTGTCAGCCAAAAAATACCGCTACTTACAGCAAAATAAAACTCGGTATTTTCATTGCCAATAGCATGATTGTGATCATCGTCATTTTTATGATCGTGATTTTCTCCTTGTTTGTTTTTATCTGTGGCTTCACTCATCTTTGTTTCCTCTTTAGTCTTCATGTTCTCATCTATTCAGTTACGCTCTTGTCCCTGATTACCATTTCATTTTTTGCAATCTAACTGCATTTAATATGGCTAGCAATGCCACACCAACATCTGCAAATACAGCTTCCCATAGAGTTGCCATACCTGCCGCTCCAAGTATGAGGACTATAATCTTGACCCCAAAGGCTAAGAAAATATTTTGCCAGATTACTTTTTGGGTAGATTTGCTGATCTTGTGAGCGGTAATAAGTTTTGATGGTTCATCTGTTTGTATGATCATATCAGCAGTTTCGATCGCTACATCGCTGCCCATAGCGCCCATGGCTATACCCAATTGGCTGGTGGCTAGTACAGGCGCGTCATTTATACCATCGCCCATAAATGCTATCACCTTTGATGGGTCTTTCTTTAAGTCTTCTACATAATTGAGCTTGCCTTCGGGCAATAAGCCACCCACGGCTGTATCAATGGAGAGTTCTGCTGCAATTTTTTGAGTGATTGAGTCTTTGTCACCCGAAAGCATGACGATTTGATTTATTCCTAATTTCTTAATGCCTAAGATTGTTTCTTGCGCATCTTCTTTCATTTCATCAGCGATGGTGACATAACCAGTATAATTATTGTCTATGGCAACCAATACGATGCTATCGACTATGTCTATGATTTCATTGGGTACAGCTATATCAAATTGATCCAACAACTTTTTATTGCCCGCTAAAATTGTGTGCCCGTTGACTACGCCTTTTAATCCTTTGCCTGCAATTTCCTGAACTTCAGTGACATCAGCCAAGTCATGATCAAGCGAATATTGCATGATGGCCTTGGCAATTGGATGTGTTGAAGTGTTTTCTATTGCTAAAAGATTTGTCATAAAATCTGCTTCAGAAATTTCTGTAGCAATATTAATTTCTTTGATGGTGAACGTGCCTTTGGTTACGGTGCCAGTCTTATCCATCACCAGAGTATTGACTTGGGTTAAGATGTCCATATATGTCGCACCTTTGAACAACACACCTTGGGCAGAGGCTGCACCAAGTCCACCAAAATAGCCAAGAGGTATAGAAATAACCAAAGCACATGGACAGGAAATTACCAAGAAAATCAAGGCGCGGTATAACCAATCATAAAAAACATAATTATCGACAAAGAAATAGGGAAAAACACAGATTGCAATGGCCAAATAAACCACGATAGGCGTATATATCTTGGCTAAACGGCGAATTAACAATTCGGTTTTGGCTTTTTTAGCTGTGGCATTTTGTACTAATTCTAATATTTTAGCCACTGATGAATCATTGAATAGTTTTGCCACTTCAACTTCAATCACACCTTCAAGGTTAATTGAACCTGCCAATACTTTCTCACCAGTCAATAGGCTTTTGGGTTTGCTTTCACCTGTTAAGGCCGCGGTATTGAGACTGGCTTTTGAGGAAAGTAAGATGCCATCTAGAGGGACTTTTTCACCTACCTTTACTTGAATCTTGTCACCGATGACCACCGATTCTGGATCGACGGTTATAAATTTTCCATCACGAAACACATTGGCTGTTTTGGGACGAACATCCAGTAAAGCGGTGATATTATCCCTAGCCCGTCTCACCGCTGCGTTTTGAAACAATTCTCCCACTGCATAAAACAACATGACTGCCACACCTTCAGGATATTGACCGATAGCAATAGCACCAATGGTGGCAATACTCATCAGGAAAAATTCAGTAAAAATCTCACCTTTCATTAAAGCTTCAATCGCTTCTTTAATCACTGGGATTGCAACGGGCAAATAGGCCGCCACATACCAAACGATTAAAACCCAACCTTGAAAAAAACTGGGTTTAATCAAATATTCTAAAGTCAAACCAGATAACAATAATCCCAGTGAAATAATCGCAGGAATATAATTACTGTCCACCTCGCCATGGTCATGGCCGTCTTCAGCTGAGTGTTGTGGTTTGAAGTCGCCGTCACAAGCACAGCTGATGGTGTTGTCGGTATTTTTTATATTTTCATGTTCTGACATGATATTTTCCCTCTTTTTGTTGTTTCAATAACTTAGTTAAAACTACATATCCAAATCCCGATATAGAAATCACGATGCTAGTAAAAGCCTTTAATATGCCTAAGAAACCCTCAAAAGGCCTCATCACCAATGAGGTGTATTCGGTTTTTGTGAAATCCTTATGCACATCAATTACTTGCACTATCATTCGAGATTCTATATCGGGATTTGGGACATAATATATTTATTACTAACTTAAAAAGAACTCTGTCATTCCCTTGAAAAAGGGAATCCAGTTACTCGGTCTTGAAAAATGGATTGTCTCAATTCAAAAATCAATTTCTAACCACTGGATCCCCGCATTCGCGAGGATGACAAAGGCTTTCAGCCTTTTACTCAAGCTTTAGACATTAGTTAATAATTTATCATTCCTGCTTTCATGGGAATGACAAAATATTATTTAATGCATCTCTATCTGTTTTATCTTACCCTTAGAAAACCATGCAAACAAAACAGGTAAAACAAATAAAGTTAAAAATGTTGCTGTTACCAGTCCACCCACAATCACGGTTGCTAATGGTCTTTGAATTTCTGCGCCTATGCCATCAGACAATATCATCGGAATTAGACCCAAAGCGGCAACAATAGCTGTCATCAACACAGGTCTTAATCGTGAAACCGCACCTTCATAAATGGCTTTTCTTAAAACATCTTTGGTATTCTCAAGCCGCAAGTTAATGGCCTCAACCATCACCACACCATTGAGTACTGCAACACCAAACAAGGTAATAAAACCAATAGATGAAGGCACTGATAAATATTGTCCTGATATCCATAAGGCAAAGATACCACCAATCATGGCTAAAGGCAGGTTAATCAAAATCAATACAGCTTGGCCAACCGAGCCAAAGGCAAAATACAACAACAAGGCTATCAAACCAATAGACAATGGCACAACTATAGCCAAACGCTTTTGTGCGCGTTGTTGGTTTTCAAATTGCCCACCAATATCAACGGTATAGCCAGTGGGTAAATCCACTTGTTCTGCAATGGCCGCTCGTATGTCCTTAACTACTGAACCCATATCACGGTCTTGCACATTCGCTTGAATCACCACCCGGCGTTGCACATCATCTCGGCGCACTTGTGGAGGTCCTGAGTCAATGTTAATTTCAGCAACATCACCCAGACGAACCCAAGCACCTGTGGGTGATTGCAATCTCAATTCGGCAATAGCAAATTGGTCTTTACGGAATTTTTTTCCTAATCGCACATATATATCATAACGTTCGTTGCCATTAATAATTTGCCCTGCATCCGTTCCACCAATCCCATCTCGCACCACTTCCATTAAATCGCCAACAGATATTCCATAACGTGATAACTGTCTGCGATTGGGTTTGACTACCAATTGTGACTCACCTGCAATTTGCTCCATAGCTACATCGCGAGCACCTGTGACTGATTGTACGGCTTTTACGATTTCTTGACCTTTACTTGCCAACACATCCAAATCAGCACCAAATAATTTCATCGCCAACTGTGCTTTTACACCAGATAATAATTCATCCACTCGTGTAGCAATGGGTTGAGAAAAGTTTAACAACAAACCTGGAATTTTTTCTAATTTTTCTTCCATTAACAACTGCAAAGCTTGTCTGTTTTCGGCACTTTCCCATTCACTGACTGGTTTTAAGCCGATATAAACCTCAATATTACTCACTGGTTCTGGGTCACCGCCAATTTCGGCACGACCTACTCGACTCATGGCGTAAGTCACTTCTGGAAATTCCATTAACATTTTTTCTATTTTCGGTGCAATATCTAAAGCTGTATCTAAACTAGCAGATGGTGCTAAAGTGGCACGTAAATTAATTGTACCTTCCTCCAATTCGGGAACAAATTCTGTGCCTAAGCGTGACAGCAAGAATAAAGAAGAAATTAAAAGAATTGCCGCAGTAGCTAGAACAATAGCTTTCAGATTCATGGCTTTTTCCAAAGCAAATCGGTAGAATTTCTCTAGAACTTTAACAATTGGGCTGGTTTTCGCTTTCACACCTTTTTGGAAAAAATAACTCGCCAATGCAGGCACCACAATCAAAGAGACCATCAATGATGCAGCCATAGCTATCATGATGCTAACTGCCATGGGTTGAAACAATTTACCTTCAACACCTTCCAAAGAAAACAATGGGGCAAAAACTACCATGATAATAGTCACTGCATAAAAAACAGGTTTTGCCACTTCTTTGGCAGCCAATTGAATGCGTAAAGCTACAGTTGTGTCATTTTTTATTGGAGCTTGTTCAATATTATCCTCAGATGCCATTTGGGCCCGTTCTTTATCGTGAATAATATCAGGGTGTGTGAGGTGTTTGAAAATATTTTCCATCATTACCACCGCACCATCGACCATCATACCAATAGCAACAGCCAAACCTCCCAAAGACATTAAATTGGCTGACAAACCATTGTATGACATAACAGTCAACGCCATACCAACTGACAATGGAATAGAAATCAACACCAAGATAACAGAACGAATATTTAATAAAAACAAAACCAATACAATAACAATAAAGATAAAGGCTTCAATTAAAGCTTTTGAAACGGTGCTGACAGCTTTCTCAATCAAATCGGCCTGATCATAAATTTGTTCGAAAGTCACACCATCGGGCAAAGCTTGTTGAATCAAAGGTATGCGGTCTTTAATACCATCAATTGTAACCTTGGTATTTGCACCCATGCGTTTTAAGATAATCCCTGAAACCACTTCACCGTAATAACGTGAACCATTGTTCTCCGTTCTTTCTGTCATAGTAACTGCGCCTTGACGTATTTCACTACCAAATTCGACCTTAGCAACATCAGCCACGGTCACGACTGTTCCATCGATGGTTTTAAGCGGAATTTGACGTAATTCTGCCAAACCTTCTTCACCATTACTAAGCCAACCTACTCCACGGATAATTAACTGTTCTTGCCCACGATTCATGTACCAACCACCTGCATTGGTATTGTTGTCTTCTAAAGCGGATACTATTTCTTCTTGAGTCAGTCCATAAGACAATAATCGAGATGGATTAATATTCACTTGATATTGCTTAACTTCTCCTCCAAAAGACAAAACATCGGTGATGCCATCAACAGGCATTAAGATAAGTTTTACCACCCAATCATTAAGGCTCCGTAAGGCCATAATATCAATACCCGTATCTTTTTCGGCTCGCAAATAATATTGATAAACTTGACCCAATCCAGAGGTATTGGGTCCAATTTCAGGTGTACCAACACCCGCTGGAATCAGTTCTTTGGCGGATTGCAAGCGTTCAAACACCAATTGCCTTGCAAAATAAATATCTGTGCCTTCTTTAAAAACAACGGTAATACCAGAAAGACCAGTTTTCGAAATAGAACGCACTTCTTCAACATCAGGCAAAGCGTACATGACCGCTTCGATGGGAAAAGTAATCAGTTGTTCGACTTCTTCTGAGGCTAATCCAGGGGCTTCTGTATTAATAGAAACCTGAATATTAGTCACATCTGGAAAAGCATCCAGATTCAATCGTGGTATAAACATTGCCGCCGCGGCAACCATGCCGATAAGCGCCAACACCACTAGCAGTCGGTTTTTGACCGACCAATCAATTAAATTATTTAACATAAGTCACCTATTATCCTAATGACCATGCGGATCAAATCCGCCTTTAGCTATTTCAGAGGCAACAAAAAAAGCACCTTTAACAACAATTCGTGTACCTGCATCTAATCCAAAAATTTCTCGTTGTTCACCCATAATTCTTCCCAATTCTACTTCTTGAGCGGCAAACTGGTTGGTTTCTGACTCAATAAAAACAGCCCAATCTCCATCTGCACTGCGCATGATGGCATCTTCAGGAATAACCATTACTGCTTTTTTTGTTGACATGGAAAAATACACATCAGCAAATTCACCAGGATGCAAAGTATCATCAGGGTTTTCGATTAGCAGTCTTATAACACGTGTTCGTGTGGTTTCATCAATAGTATGTGCTTCCTGTGATACAGTGGCCCCATAGTATCTGTCACCGACTTTGACTTGAGCCAATGTTCCCACAGGTAAATTAAGTTGAACCGAGGCTTGAATTCGAGCTTCGACCCACAATTGGCTTTCGTCACTGAGTAACATTAACGCATGTCCGGCCTCTACACGTTGACCTTGCTGAAAATCATCGCTTAAAATTGCACCATTGGTATTAGCTATGAGTGTGTATTCTCCCAATGGTGTTGTGCTGTCATTTATGGCTTCTTTTGATAAACCAAAGGCCATCAATCGTGCTTTGGCGAGTTCAAAATCATTCTTTGCTTTTATGAAACGATTCGCTCCAACTGCCTTTCTACCTAATTGTGTCACACGTTTCCATTCGGCTTGGTTTACTTTTAATGTTGCTTGAGATTCAGCCACAGATTCACTGAAAAGTGTCACCAATTTCTCACCTTTTTGCACATGATCACCCAAGGCTTTGTGGCGTTTCATCACAACAGAATCCACCCGAGGAGAAACCAAATAGCTGGTGTAACCATTGGCTTGTATTTCTCCTAGTGCATAAATACTATAGCTGACATTTCGAGCTTGCAATGCCTCAATTTGTATATTCACAAGATTTTGTTGGTTTTTACTTAAGCTGACCGTTGTCGCCTCTTCTGCTCCACCGCCATGGCCGTGTTCGTCACCGCCTTCATCATGCCCACCTTCTTCTTCATGATCACCTTCATCCTCATGTTTTTCACCATGACCCTCTTTCGAAGATTCAGAATTTTCATGAGCGTGATTTTCTTCTTCATGCTGTTGTGCAATCAATTGTGTCGGTACTGTCGCTAAAAGGCCGAATAGGCTTAAAATAGCTATTTTTAATAAAGTGTTCATTGCTTGTCTCCATTTGTAGTCAGTTGTGCTGTATCGAGTAATAATTGTACCAGTGCAGATTGGTATTCCTGCTCAAGTGCGATACCAGCCAACAAACCTTCGGTTCTTTGTTGCAGGGTTAATAAATATTGAGTGGTACTGATGTCTCCAACACTCCATTGTTTTTGTAATAAATTTTCACTGTCCTTGGCTCGACCTTGCATGAGGTTTTGCCACTTCAGGTAGCGCTTCTTGTATTCTTTTAGTGCTTTCTGTGAAGCTAAAATCGCATAATACTGTTGGCGCTTAACCGCCTGATAATTCGACTCAGCTGACAAAGCTTGTTGGTTAGCTGCTTTGTAAGCCAAACTAAAATCATTGCGGATATTTAAGGGCATAGAAAAGGACAAGGACACTAAACCGTCATTGTTGATTTGCCCCGCGCTTACACCAAAAGTTGGATCAGCCTTTTTGTTTTTTCCCGCCACTTCAGCTGCAAGTTCAGCAGCCTGCCATTGAGCCTTTGCCGCCATTACTTTAGGATGATTATTGACCCCATTTTGGGCATCAAACTCATCAAAATTTTGCCATTGGTTTGTCTCTAAGGTTAAACTATGCTCTGACCAATCGGGCAATAATTCTTTTATTTGCGCTTCAACTCGTTTTAATTGCGCCTGTACTCTGGCTGTTTGCCCAAATCGTTGAGAGAGGCTCAAATAAGCAAGCTCAGCATCAACTTGGCCTAAATCTCCACTTTTACTGCGCTTTTTAACTATTTCCAACAAATTTTCTAATTGTTGTTCCTGTGCTGATGCCAACTCAGCCTGTTTTTGTGTGGCTTGATAATTAATCAAAACATTTAACACTTGAGCCACTTTTTGTTGAACAACAAGGGCATAATTTTCTTGTGCTGAAATTCGTGAAAAGACGGCTTGTTCTGTACGAGATCCACGCTTATCTGTTCGATCAATGGTTTGACTGATACCAACACTGTAGATATCATCGCTACCTTCTGAATCATAGTTGCTACCAATCACAGGGTTATACAATGGCAATTCAAAACTATCGGCTGTTGTTAAACTGCTGTCCATGGCTTGTTTTGCTGCAATAACTTGCGGGTGCTTGGAGACTTGTTCCGTGAGCCATCGTATATCAGAGTCATAATCCTTGGCTTGGGTGCTTATTGAAAATATTAAAATTATTCCTGCCCCAATACTCGAGATAGAAATGCGCTTGAATGCGCTTAATTTATTTGGTTTTTGGTACATTTTAGTTCCTGGTTTTTATTCATGACGGCCCATTGCTATTTTAAATTTAACTAATGGCCTGACTATTTTCATTGCTAATCACTTGATTGAAAATACAGAGTACCCAAATCCAGATATAGAATCGGGATTTAGAAGAAAAACAATTTTTTATTTTGAGTTTATTGTAATATTCCTAAACAGAATAAATCCTCTCCAGCAAGTGATTGAGATTGAATCTTTTATTCGTACAAATACTCAACACAACGCATTCAAGACTTAACTTGAAAAGTTATAACTGAATCTTTGTAGAAACTTTAAACGATTGGGGGGCGTAGATCTGGCAGTGTATTTCGTGAACGCATCAGCACTATGGCTTCAAGTGAAACATGGATACGTTGTCGAGCGAATTTGTTGGGCGAAAAGTCTTCTAAATAATAGCAATGAACTCCATGACAGTGACAACAATGGTGACAGTCGTACTTAATTGTTGAATCTTGCTGTTGATTGCTGTGATGGTTGTCGCTGTCAGTATCATCTGAAAATTGAATGTGTTCCACGCCTGACTGATGTGCTTGGTGCAAATCTGCAACAGCAACAGTTGATTGGAATGCAATCAACAACAACAGGATATATAAAATATTTTTATTCATTTAGGACAAGATCAATTTAATTAATTAGTTAAGCTCTATTTCGAGCTTTAGACAATACAAATACAAAGTTGCTGGTATATTAACAAACAAAAATCCACATGTCTAATAAAGCAGCAAGAATTGAATAGACAATGCTTTATTAAACTGGTTCACTTAAATTGAAATTTTTGTTACCTCTGGAAGACTGTGAAAGTATTCTTTTGACATATGAAAATTGTATAACTTCTACTGCTTTTTGGTAAAAGTCTTGTTAATAATTATTAGTGGCGTGATGTTTCCTTGATTTACTAGACGTGCCAAGGAATTGTGCGAAAAGCTTGCTCTCTATATCGGGATTTGGGAATGAAATAAAAACGCTTTCTCAAAATTCGGCAGTAGCAATCAATTCTTCAAGCAATGATTTGTTAGCTGTTTCCAATAAATCTAAAACCAAATCAAAACCTTGAGATCCGCCATAATACGGGTCAGGGACTTCATTGTATCGGGATTGAGGAGCATAACTCATCATTGTCGAAAGCGTCTTTATTTTATCCTGTGGACAGATGTTTTGTAAATTTTTCAGATTGTCATTGTCCATAGCAACGATGCGGTCGAAACGCTCAAAGTCTCTTGATTTTACTTTTCTGGCGCGTTGATTAGTGAGATCAATGCCTCGCTTTTCTGCACATTCAATCGAACGGGAATCAGGCAAACTTCCGACATGATAAGAATGAGTGCCCGCCGAATCCACTTCAAACTGCTCTTTTAAACCTTGGTCGGCAAGCAACTTTTCAAAAACACCTTGTGCAGAAGGAGATCGACAAATATTGCCCATGCAGACGAATAAAACCTTGGTTTTATTCATGATAAAGTCTCAATATAGTCAGTCATAGTATAAAAGCCCTTGTCTTGTTGAACCAGCCAGTGTGCGACATTTAAGGCGCCTTGGGCAAATATTTTCGGATCTTTTGCTGTGTGAGTTAAAACAATATTCTCGCCTTTGTTGTCCAATTCTATGCGATGAATGCCTGCGACTTCCCCTTCGCGAATGGTTCTTATTTGAATACCATCCATGTCGAAATTATCTTCATCAATGCGTTTAATCATACCATGTGGTTTTATGGTTTTTGCCAAGGTGATAGCTGTTCCTGAAGGCTTGTCGGCTTTATGAATGTGATGCGTTTCGACAATACTCACTTTCGAATCTTGTAATTTTGAATAACTGGAGAGCAAGTGACGGATTAAATTGATTGAAATCGCAAAATTAGAAGCCCATAAAATAGGAATATGCTGTGCCGCATGCTCCAATTCAACATAGTGCTTTTTGCTAATTCCTGTGGTACCACTGACCAAAGGCACTTTGTTATTAACACAATGAGCCAAGACTTTTTCAAAGGCGCACGGTGTAGAAAAATCAATCCAAATATCGGCATGACCACATTCTGAGCTGACCTTAATTGTATCCAAAGAAAAACGAGAGTTTTCGGAAACCAATCCACATTCCGCTTGAGCCGCATCATTCTTGCTTAATAACTCAACAAGTCTTTGACCTATTCGGCCACTGATGCCTGCAATTCCAATTTTTAGTTTCATATCTTTTTCGCACCTTGTATTACCCAATTCCCGATATAGAATCGCAATTTAGAGTGTAAGTAATTGAAGGGTGTTCTTACTCACCTTTTAATTTATCCATAAAAGACTTGACTGAATCAAACCAGCCTTTTTCTTTGGGGTTGTGTTTTGAACCCCCTTTTTGAATGGATTCGGACAATTGCTTGACTAGTTTCTTTTGAAAGTTTGTGAGGTTCACAGGCGTTTCAACATCAACCTTACAGAGCAAATCGCCTATTCGGTGTGAACGCACAGATTTAACTCCTTTGCCTCGAAGCTTAAAGACTTTTCCCGATTGAGTCTCAGCGGGTATTTTTAGCTTAACTTCGCCATCCAGTGTTGGAATAGTAAGCTCCCCACCCAATACTGCGGAGGCAAAATCAATCGGCATTTCGCAATAGAGATCATCCGTATCTCGTTGAAATATCGCATGTTCACGAACATTCATATCGACATAAAGATCACCTGACATCCCTCCTGCTGGAGCGGCCTCTCCTTCACCAGTAAGGCGAATTCTATCACCGTTATCAACACCTGCGGGGACTTTCACCTTGAGTTTTTTGGTTTCTTTTTTACGTCCTTGTCCACCACAGTGAGTGCAAGGATTTTCAATCATTTGTCCTTTTCCATGGCAGTTTGGGCACGCTTGTTGTACCGAAAAGATGCCTTGTTGCATCCGCACCTGTCCAACACCGTTACAGGTTGTACATGTTGTTGATTTACCATCTTTTGAACCCGAACCATCGCAAGGTTCGCAGGTGCTCATTGTTGGAATTTTAATCTCTTTGGTGATTCCACTTATGGCTTCTTCCAACTCGACAGAGATTTCTATTTGAATATCACGGCCACGCTGCTGTTGTTTGCGTCGCCCACCTCCGCCAAAAATATCGCCAAAAATGTCGCCAAAAATGTCACCAACATCGGCTCCATGAAAACCGCCTCCAGCTCCTTGATTTACGCCTTCTGGACCGAATTGATCGTATCGAGCGCGTTTGTTATCATCACGCAATGTGTCATAAGCTCGGTTCACTTCTTTGAATTTTTCTTGAGCATCTTCAGCATCATTGCGATCTGGGTGGTATTTCATCGCTTTGCGTTTGAATGCTTTTTTTAATTCAATTTTAGTGAATGTTTTAGTAACACCTAAAATTTCGTAATAATCTCTTTGTGACATTTTTTACCTTTTACTCTTTTTCTGATTAATTCCACAGTCTTTTATAAGATGGGCTCAGCCCGAATGGCACTTAGTTAAGAACTAAGATGTTGTTATTAAATGAGTTAATCATTTAAAACTCTGTCATTCCCATGAAAATGGGAATCCAGAGATACTCGATAATGATTTAAAACATAGAAAAATCAAGTATCAAGTTCTAAATTCTGGATCCCCGCATTCGCGAGGATGACAATATACGGCTTTTTAAGCCTTAACCAAGTGCCATTCGGGCTCCGCCCATCATCAAAATACACAAAAGCCCTTAATCGAAATTAAGGGCTTTATTTTTCTCTATTGACTTAAAAAATATTATTTTTTATCATCAACTTCTTCAAACTCAGCATCAACCACATCGTCATCAGTTTCATCAGCATCCGCTGGTGCTTCTGCTTGACCCTGGGCTCCAGCTTGCTGAGCAGCGGCTTGTGCTTTTTGCATCACTGGCGCTAATGCTGTTTGCAAAGCTGTACTAGCGGCATCAATGGCTTCTTTATCATCGCCTTTCATCGCTTCTTCAACCTTAGCAATAGCTGATTCAATGTCTGCACGTTCGCCATCTTCGATCATTTCTTTGCTGTCTTCAATCAACTTTTTAGCTTGATGAACAGTTGCATCTGCTGCGTTGCGAGACTTCACAACTTCTTGGAATTTTTTATCTTCCTCAGCGTGTAGCTCTGCGTCTTTCACCATTTGTTCAACTTCTTCATCGGTTAAACCTGAACCTGCTTTAATTTCAATGCGCTGTTCTTTGCCTGTGGCTTTGTCTTTGGCAGAAACGTGCAAAATACCGTTTGAGTCAATATCAAATTCCACTTCAATCTGTGGCATGCCTCGTGGTGCAGCATTAATGCCTTGCAAATCAAAACGACCCAATGATTTATTGGCCGATGCAATTTCGCGTTCACCTTGTAACACATGAACTGTCACAGCAGATTGATTGTCTTCGGCTGTTGAGAAAACTTGCGAAGCTTTTGTTGGTATCGTTGTGTTTTTGTCAATCAACTTGGTCATGACACCACCCATAGTTTCGATACCTAAAGACAATGGAGTCACATCCAATAATAAGACATCTTTAACATCACCCGATAGTACACCACCTTGAATCGCTGCACCCATAGCTACTGCTTCATCTGGATTAACATCTTTACGTGGTTCTTTTCCAAAGTAGTCAGCAACAGTTGATTGCACTTTAGGCATACGTGTTTGTCCACCAACTAAAATAACATCATCAATTTCCGACAAGCTTAAACCAGCATCTTTGACTGCTATTTTACATGGGGCAATGGTGCGTTCGATTAAATCAGCGACCAAAGACTCTAATTTAGCACGCGTTATTTTCATGTTCAGATGTTTTGGGCCAGAAGCATCGGCTGTCACATACGGTAAATTGATTTCTGTTTGCTCACTTGATGACAACTCAATTTTTGCATTTTCAGCTGCTTCTTTTAAGCGTTGTAGTGCCATTGGGTCATTTTTTAGATCAACACCTTGATCTTTTTTAAATTCATCAACAATGTAATCAATCACACGAGCATCAAAATCTTCACCGCCTAAAAATGTATCGCCATTGGTAGCCAACACTTCAAATTGCTGCTCACCATCAATGTCGGCAATCTCAATGATTGACACATCAAATGTTCCACCACCTAAATCGAATACAGCAATGGTTTTATCGCCGCCTTTTTTATCCATACCATAAGCCAGTGCCGCTGCTGTTGGCTCGTTGATAATACGTTTCACTTCTAAACCTGCAATTTTACCTGCATCTTTAGTGGCTTGACGTTGTGAATCATTAAAGTATGCTGGCACTGTTACAACAGCTGCCGATACTTTTTCACCCAAATAGTCTTCTGCTGTTTTCTTCATTTTCAATAAGATTTGTGCAGAAATTTCTTGTGGAGCCAATTTTTTACCTTTGACCTCAACCCATGCATCGCCATTGTCAGCCGCAATAATTTTATAAGGCACCAAGTCGATGTCTTTCTTTACTGCTTTTTCGCTAAACTTACGTCCAATAAGACGCTTGATTGCGAACAATGTGTTTTCTGGATTTGTTACTGCTTGACGTTTGGCTGATTTTCCAACCAACACTTCTTTGTCATCAGCGTATGCGATGATGGAAGGAGTGGTTCTATCGCCTTCAGAATTCTCGATAACTTTTACATCGTCGCCTTCCATTACTGCGACGCAAGAGTTAGTTGTTCCTAGATCTATACCTATAATTTTTGCCATTTTTATTGACCTCTAAATAATTTTTGATAAAAGTTGTGGTCTATCGCTCTTTCGTTGAGTTAATAACAGCTGAGAACAAACCCCAAGTCAACAAGCCAATAAAATGCTTGTTTTTTAAGTTGCTACTAATGTATGGATAGAGTCTTTTTTTTCAAGAGATTTTTGGATTTTTTTAACTCGCCTTCACCGATTCCTTTGCGGATTATTGAAGGCGAGACAATATTACCAAACTCTGGTGTAGAAACACACTGAGAATTCAAGTCATTTATAAGCCTTGTTTTAAACTGGCAATTATAAATTTTTCTAGATCGCCATCCAAAACAGCTTGTGTATTGGTGTTTTCTACACCTGTACGCAAGTCTTTTATGCGTGACTGATCCAACACATAGGAACGAATTTGCGAGCCCCAACCTACATCGGCTTTAGCATCTTCGGTGGATTGTGATTCGTCACGGCGTTTTTGCATTTCCAATTCGTACAGTTTGGCTTTCAATTGCTTCATGGCCGAGGCTTTGTTTTTGTGTTGCGAACGATCATTTTGACATTGAACAACCGTATTTGTCGGCAGATGGGTAATCCGAATAGCAGATTCTGTCTTATTGACATGCTGTCCGCCAGCACCAGAGGCTCGGTATTTATCGATTCTTAAATCAGCAGGATTTATTTCTATATCAATGTCATCATTGATCTCAGGTGAAACAAAAACAGCAGCAAAACTAGTATGACGTTTGTTACTCGAATCAAAAGGAGATTTTCGAACCAAACGATGCACGCCAATTTCTGTTCGCAACCAACCATAAGCATATTCTCCGTCCACTTTAATGGTGGCTGATTTGATACCCGCAACATCTCCGGCAGAACATTCCAACAACTCAACTTTAAATTCTTTTTTCTCACAATAACGCAAAAACATGCGCAATATCATATCAGCCCAATCTTGGGCTTCGGTCCCACCAGAGCCAGACTGAATGTCCAAAAAACAATTATTTGGATCCATAGGATGAGAAAACATTTTTTTAAATTCGAGTTTTTCAAGAGTAGATTGGAGTTTTTTGAGGTCTTTGAGAACAATTTGATAACTTTCATCGTCGTTGTCCATTTCTGCCATTTCTAGAAATTCTTGCGTATCAGCAATTCCTGACTGGAGCGCATCAATAGTACTGACAATTTCTTCTAGCATTGAACGCTCTTTGCCTAGCTCTTGTGCATGTTCTGGATTGTTCCAGACTTCGGGGCTTTCGAGTTCTAAATTAACTTCTTCGAGTTTTTCTTTTTTGACATCATAGTCAAAGAAACCTCCGAAGTTCGGAGGTTCTTAAACTAAAATCTTTTAACTGCGCATGTTGTGGTGCGGTTTCCATGATTTTGCTCATTCTATCTTCCTTCTTTTAATAGGCGTTGACGCAATTCCCAACGCTCCTGAGCATCAATAGTCATGGTCGCTATGGGGCGCGCTAACAAACGTGGCAAGCCAATTTCTTCATCTGTGTCTTCGCAATAACCATAATCTCCTTCTTGAATTCGAATCAGTGCTTTGCGAATTTTTGATAATAGCTTGCGGTATCTATCGCGCGTTCTCAATTCCAGGGTATTTTCTGTTTCGCGTGAAGCGCGTTCTGCTTCATCGCCAATATCCCTGACTTCACCTTGCAAGTTGTTGATGGTTTCTTGCGATTCTTTAACTAACTCTTCTTGCCATTGAATCAGTTTACGACGGAAAAATTCTACCTGTTTGTCGCACATGTATTCTTCTTTCTTCAATGGTTTATAGTTTTCTTCCAACTCAACTGCTGGAACATAATCTTCTGGTAAATCATTAATGCTTCTTTCTGACATTAAATTCTCCTATAAATTTATAAGGCGTGACCCTCATGTTAAAATCAAAAAACGATACTTAACACTGGCTTTTACAAAGCCCGATTTTTGGGCGACTCTTTATAACGCAAATCGTTTTTAAGAGCAATCAAAAACAACTTAATTCTGTAAAATAAATATGAAATATTTCTTCATCATCCTTTTGAAAGGCTATAAATATTTTATCAGCCCCTTACTTGGCAATCGTTGTCGCTTTTATCCCAGCTGCTCTGAGTACATGATGACTGCTATAGATCGTTTTGGTATCTTCAAAGGCATTGGTATGGGACTGAAAAGAATAGGACGATGCCACCCAGGATGCGATGGTGGCATAGATTATGTTCCAGAAATCACAGGCGCTACCAACGATAGCAATCAAGATAGGAACGCAACAGATACAAGCGACAAGGCAAAATGCGAACACCCCCATGAATAGAATACGTCCCAAATTCCGATAGATAGAACACAAGCTTAACTTGAGAATATTGCAGCTGCATGCCACTCAATAAACAAGATGACCAAGAAGCTTGTCCCAGAATAGAGATTTACTTCAAAAAAGCTGAGATTGACCAGTCTTTTCATCTAATTTTGGGACGAGAGCTTTCCTGCTACATCTTTTGGATCGTAGTACATTTTCGCACCTGCTGTGACTCTGCTGGTAATACGATTAGTCAATGGAGGTACAGGACAAGCATGATCTGGGTCATAAACACAAATAGGGTTTATAGCATGGTTGAAATCAACCACAATTTTATTATCTTGAGGAATGTTGACAATCATAAATCGGCCTCCTCCGTAAGTCTCCTTTCCAGTTGTAGCATCTCTAAAAGGCAAGAATATAGCTGTCGCCTTTGGCTCTTGACTAGGAAATTCAAACACTTGCAATTCAACTTCTTGCCCCTGAAACACAAAATTAACTCTCCCATAGTGAACAAAGCCATAATATCCACCTCCCGTCATTTCCAAGTCTGTTTTCTTTTGCTCTGATAACTTTGTAAGCGTGCCTAGAACGCGAAACTGTTTATCAATTGGGAAATAATTCAGCCCTGTAAAACGTGGAAAAAATTCTTCGGATAACAAAGTTGTTTTTTTATCTCTGAAAGAGGCTTCCTCTTTACTTCTGAAAGATTTGATTTTCTGTTGGTAGTTTTCGCTCAAAAGCTCTGAATCATAAGGGATAATCTGGGCTATTAACTCACCACTCAATGAAAAAAGTACGAAAAAAATAATTCCAATAAATTTGTTTTGCATGACTACTATTACCTTTTATAATATATAACACTTCTACATTAGACCCTTTTAATGCGATCATATGTCATAAGATGTTTAATAATTAAAATTATCACGGTCATTCTCACTTTTTGAGAATGCCAATTTATACACTGAAGGCCTTTAAAAACACGCATTTAAATCCGAAGGTCTTATTATGATTATTAACAAATTTTTTCTTATCTCCTGCCTGAGTACTTTGGTATTTGTTCTTCTGCTTATTTCTCTGCCAGCAACAATCAGTATTCCTAGCTTGCTGCTGAGTGCGTTGACTATAGGAGGCTTTTATTTTTATCAGAATTACCCAATAAATTACAAATATTGGCGCGGTTTTGCTCTGCAATTTATCGGCCTGATTTGTATTACTGCTAGTTTTTTTGTGAGTTTTTCATTCCTTTTAAAAATAGCTTAACACCGTGATAGAAACACCATTGAAAGTGCTGCTTCATCGTAAAATTAAAGAAAATATAACTCCTTAAACGTAACCTGCAATCATCACCCTTTTTTTGAAGCGGTGCTGCTCATAAAAATGCTCTTGAGGTTCAATAAGTTTAACATCTTTAAAACCCACTTTTTGCATAATCCAGATCAATGCTTCAATACTTGGAGCCAGACAAATACCCGTGGTACTCATTTCTGGCCCATGGGTTTCTTCTGTTTCGTCAATAATAGCAAAACTCCCCATCATCGGCTTCACAAAAGTGTAATTTCCCCAGTCCAGTTGACCGGATAAATTTGGCGCTACTTGAGTCTCAATAAGACACACATCTTTGCAGAGTGCACGCGCCTTACGAATGGCGCCAACAGGATTTTCTAAATGATAAATAAGCCCTAACATCAAGACAATATCAAAAGTGCCTGTGGCTTTTTCATCAATTTCGTGAACATCTTGAACCTTCGAATAAAATTTATCAGCCAAACCCATACCGAAAGCGATTAAATTCGCATCATCGACATGCTCTTGACGTGCTTCTAAGCCCGTAACTTTGCTGCCCTTTTTGGCTAAGTGGCAAGAAAAATATCCCTCATGACTGGCCAAGTCAACCGCTGTTATGTCATTCCAGCGTCCTTCAAAATGCGGATTTAAAACCGAATCCATCATTTCTAACCGAGTTGTGTGTACCAATTGAGCATCATCTGGCAAATAACTCTGAGTTTTTTCACCGTTTGGCAATTCGAATTGATAAAACCATTTTCTGTCTAATATTTGCTCTAATGTATTGCTCATAATTTATTCTTTTAATTCGCTTTATTTGTATTTTCTATTTCGGGGAGCAACTTAAAAAGTCACTTATTTTTAATTTAACTTGTTTGTGAAAAAGCATTCTAAAATGATTGGTGTTTTCGGTACAGTGTTTGTTGATCCACTCTGCTTTTGTTTCTTCAAGAGCAACAGTTCCATCATTAGGCTTCGGTAATTTTGTTACCAATCGTGCAATGCCTATGCTGTTTGAAGTGCCTGCAATCATACAGGATTCACGAAAAACCCTAGGATTAACCACTCCATTTTCCAAAGGTTCGGATGCATAGTTTAACAACCATGAGGACCATCTTTTGGTTTTCATGGCCTTCGCTGCTTGTGATCCATTTATGGGAGAAGCTAACATGACAAGCTTGCCGGGTTTTCGCAGGGAAGGCAGCGTTCTCATGGACAAAATTCCTCCCATGGAGTGAACCACCAAATGGACAGTTTTTTCTGCACGGGAGTTAACAAAAGCCTGTAACTTCTGTTGGTTAAATTCAAACGGTCTGGAACTGGTTTTGTAAGCAAAACGATAAACAACATAACCCAAAGCTTGCAAGTGTTTAGCAATGGAAAAAAACGACCAACGACTCATCCATAAGCCGTGGACTAAAACAATAGCTTGTTCTGAGTTTTTATTCATCTTCCTCGTTTTCTTCTACTTCAGGATAGATAGCCTGAACATGAACTTCTGCCAATTGGTGGGCTGGAATTTCTGAAGGGGCCGAAGTTAAAGGACAGCTCGCAGAAGAAGTTTTAGGGAATGCAATCACATCACGAATCGAATCCACTCCACACATCAAAGCAGCCATACGATCTAACCCCAAAGCTATGCCCCCATGCGGTGGGCAACCGTATTGCAGAGCTTCGAGTAAAAATCCAAATTTAGCTTCCGCTTCTTCTGTGCTAATCCCCAGCAATTCTAATACCGTGGATTGCACTTCTTGCTTGTGAATACGAATTGAACCGCCGCCCAATTCCACACCGTTCATAACAATATCATATCCTTTGGACAAGGCTTCTGCAGGATTATCTTTTAGCTCTTGTGCAGTACCAGTTGGTGCTGTAAAGGGATGATGAATGGCATCCCAACGCTTTTCATCTTCGTTGAATTCAAACATAGGAAAATCAACCACCCAAAGCGGTTGCCAACCTTCTTTGACTAAGTCAAGGTCCTTAGCAACTTTTAGGCGTAGCTCGCCCATGTAATGGCTAACCGTCGTGTAGTCACCAGCACCGAAGAACAACAAATCTCCGTTTTCAGCCTGAGTTTTAGCCAAAATAGCTGTTAGTGAGTCATCGTCCAAAAACTTAACGATTGGCGATTGTAAACCATCGCGACCGTTCTCTTTGGCATTGACTTTAATCCAAGCCAAACCTCGCGCTCCAAAACGAGCAACATAGGGAGCGTAATCATCAATTTGCTTGCGTGACATTTTACTGCCTTGAGGTACTTTTAATATCGTAACACGGCCTTTTGGGTCATTGGCTGGAGCAGAAAACACCTTAAATTCTACATTTTTAACAGCCTCTGCAACATCGACCAACTCCAAGTCGTTCCTTAAATCTGGTTTATCAGATCCATAACGGCTCATGGCCTGTGCATATGTCATGCGAGGAAAAGGATTAACCAAATCAACATTGAGTACTTTTTTATAGGTTTCGCGGATCATGGCTTCGGCCATATTTAATACATCTTCTTGATCAACAAAGGCCATTTCGATATCAAGTTGCGTAAACTCTAACTGGCGATCTGCCCGCAAATCTTCATCACGAAAACATCGCGCCACTTGATAATATTTATCCATGCCTGACATCATCAATAATTGTTTGAACAATTGTGGAGATTGGGGCAATGCAAAAAATTTAGCTTGCTGAGTACGTGATGGAACGAGGAAATCTCGCGCGCCTTCGGGTGTTGCTTTAGTTAAGATTGGAGTTTCCATGTCTAAAAAATCGAGATTATCAAGGTGATTTCTTAAGCTGCTGATTAACTTACTGCGCAATCGCATGTTTTTTTGCATTTGTGGGCGGCGCAAATCCAAATAGCGGTACTTCAAACGAACCGCTTCACTGGCTTCCTCGTCCATCATGAAGGGCAGTGGTTTGGATGCATTGAGAACTTCGTAGTGATCGACGACTACTTCAATCTTACCGGAGTTTAAATTTGTATTCTCTTGACCTTCTGGTCGTGCTCGTACGTGACCTTTTACATGCAAGCAATATTCGTAGCGTGCGTCTTCGGCAATTTTAAAAGCCTCAGCATTATCAGGCTCAACAACTACTTGTAAGATACCGCTGTGATCGCGCAAATCGATAAAAATAACACCACCATGATCGCGTCTTTTATCGACCCAACCACACACTTCAACTTGTTGATCTAACTTTTGTTCTGTTACATTTCCACACAGATCGCTACGCATTTGCTCTTCCTAACTCTATTATTTAATCGAACGGGCAATTTTACCGTTTATTGCCCTGATTTATAGTTTTTTTAAAACTTAAGGAAAAAAAAGGATGAATTCAGTCAAAACTGCCTTTTTGTTGAGTGTAATTTACTGCAGTTGACGCGACTTGGAGAAAAGCCACTACATCAAGGAGCTTGACCGAGAATTGGAATCGCACAGAAAGAAGTACTTATCCATCGAAATTTGAACCGAAGGGAAAATTATGCAAAAACAGGATACATCAATTCTTCTTTGTCTTTTCTTTTCTCAAATGTAACCAATTCCCAAGCATCTGTTTGTTGCATTAATTGGCGCGCCAGTTGATTGTTTAGAGCATGTCCTGATTTGTAACCATAAAATGCACCAATAACCGAATAACCCAATTGGTAAATATCACCAATAGCATCCAGCAATTTATGTTTAACAAATTCATCTTCATAACGCAAACCATCTTGATTCAATACGCGATAGTCATCAAGAACAATGGCGTTATCCATGCTTCCGCCCATCGCCAAGTTGTTTTCGTGCAACATCTCAATATCGCGCATAAAGCCAAAGGTTCTTGCTCTGGAGATTTCTTTGACAAAAGCATTAGTACTGAGGTCAATTTCTTTTGATTTTGTGTGATCAGAAAAAGCAGGGTGATTGAAATCAATATCAAATCTTAATTTGTAACCGTTATAAGGTTCAAATCTAGCGACTTTATCATCGACTCTTATTTCTACGGGCTTGATAATTTTAATGAATTTTTTAGCTTGTTCCTGAATTTGTATGCCCGCTGATTGAATAAGAAAGACAAAAGGGCCGGCACTGCCATCCATAATAGGCACTTCAGAAGAACTGAGCTCAACAGTACAATTGTCAATACCCATGCCACTAAAAGCAGCCATCAGATGTTCTACTGTTGCAACTCTAACACCTTGTTTAATTAAGGTGGTTGACATGCTTGTATCACCAACAGAATCAGCATCGGCTTTAATATGGACAGGCGTATCGAAATCTGTACGTTTGAAAACGATTCCAGTGTCAATGGGTGCTGGTTTTAATGTAATGTAAACTTTCTTGCCAGTATGGATGCCCACACCTGTGGCTCTGACCGTATTTTTCAGGGTTCTTTGCTTTATCATTATTATCTTTATTTTTAACAACTCTCGGAAATGCGAAGTTTATCACACTTCTGCAACGATAACAAAAAAAGGTTGTGAGAATACCACATACTGTGTGTTTTTTACCACACAAGAAACAACAGCCCCCGGAGGCGAGGCTGTCATCCTTTTATTTGTCAGCAAAACTCATAGGAGAATGCATCCGAAAATAGCATAAAATAAAATCCGAATATAACACAACAAAGAGCCAGTTAACTTATTTAGCGCAAAAGAACAGCACTCTCAGTTTTCACTAGATTTCATTTCCTTCTTAGCCACACTGCTAATCTGCTTGGTTACGCAAAAAAGCAGGAATATCCAAATAATCTTCTGATAGCATTTGATCTTTCTCTGCTTTTAGCGGAACATCGTTACGAAGACTATCATTTCCCAGCGAAGAGCCTCCACTAAAAGTACTCGCTACTCCACTGCTAGCACTAGATGAATTCATGCTTGTTTTGGCATTTGTATGCTTAGCTGGGTTTGCATAAGAAGGTGATACTTCTGCATTTTCAGGCACGGAAGACTGTACTAATTTTACTTTTTTCTCAGGCGATCCGAGTTGAGATTTAGGGTTTTTCAAGCCTGTAGCCACTACTGTAACACGAATCTCGCCATCCATTTCCATATCCACCGCTGTGCCTATGACAACTGTCGTGTTATCTGAAGTAAACTCTTCGACCATTTCACCAATTTCTTGAATTTCGCCCAAGCTTAAGTCCAGTCCCGCTGTGACATTCAACAAGATGCCTTTTGCACCATGCATGTTGATATCATCTAATAATGGGCTATTGATGGCCAGTTCGGTTGCTACTGCGGCACGATCATCACCACGACCAATACCCGTGCCCATCATAGCCATGCCCATTTCGGACATTACTGTTTTAACATCAGCAAAATCGACATTGACAATGCCCGGGCAAGTTATCAAATCAGAAATACCTTGTACTGCACCATGCAAAACATCGTTTGCAGCTTTAAAAGCATTCAGCAAAGAGACATTGCGATCAAAATGTGTTAACAATTTATTGTTCGGTATAGTAATCAAGGAATCCACATGTTGTTCAAGTTCTAAGATACCATTTTCTGCAATATTCATGCGTCTCTTGCCTTCAAATTGAAAAGGCTTGGTCACAATAGCAACGGTTAAGATACCCATCTCTTTGGCAATTTGTGCAACAACTGGAGCCGCTCCTGTCCCTGTTCCACCACCCATGCCTGCGGTGATGAAGATCATGTCTGTACCCGTTAAAGCTTCTTTGATGCGCTCTCTGTCTTCTAAGGCAGCCTGACGTCCTATTTCAGGATTGGTGCCTGCGCCCAAACCTTTTGTTACATTTTGACCCAAACGAATTGTATTTCTACAATTTGTTTCGTCCAATGCTTGCACATCAGTGTTGGCGCAAATAAATTCTACACCTTCAATATTAGCTTCCACCATTTGCTTAACAGTGTTACCACCACCTCCGCCTAAACCGAAGACCTTTAAAATAGCGCCGCTACTTTCATTTTCCATTATTTCAAACATTTTGTTACCTCCGAAAATGTTTTGTTCATAAATAGGCTTTCTTTCATTTTCTAATTTGCCCTAGAATTCTGAAAAAAACCATTTCTTAAATCGAGTGAATAGATTATTGGATTCACCCAAGTTAACTTCTTCTTGCTCATTTTTACTGCCATACAACAGTAAGCCTACACCTGTTGAATGCACTGGATTGTTGACCACTTCTTTTAATCCAGAAATATTCTGTGGCGTTCCTATACGAACAGGCAGATGAAAAATTTCTTCTGCTAGTTCGGCCGTACCTTCCATTTTTGATGCACCACCTGTTAGAACGATCCCTGCAGCAATCAACTCAGCGTATCCACTGCGTTGCAACTCTGCCTGAATCAAGGTGAAAAGCTCTTCGTATCTTGGCTCTACCACTTCGGCCAAGGTTTGTCGGGCTAATCGTCTTGGTGCTCGATCCCCAACACTGGGAACTGATATTGTTTCTTCTGCTGAGGCCAATTGCCGCAATGCACAAGCATATTTCAATTTAATTTCTTCGGCGTATTGTGTTGGTGTACGCATTGCAATAGCAATGTCATTGGTCACTTGATCACCTGCAATCGGGATGGCCGAAGCGTGCCGAATAGCTCCATTTGTAAAAATAGCGATGTCAGTTGTTCCTGCACCAATATCTACCAAGCACACACCTAACTCCTTTTCATCGGCTGTTAACACCGATTCGGAGGAGGCCAATTGTTCAACAATTAATTGATCAATATGCAAACCACAACGAGCTACGCATTTGGATATATTTTGTGCTGCTGAGTCTGAACCCGTTATTAAATGCACTCGGGCTTCCAAACGAACCCCCGACATACCAATAGGATGCCTTATTCCATCTTGTCCATCGATAACATATTCCTGAGGCAATACATGCAAAACGCGTTGGTCAGCCGGAATAGCCACCGCTTTTGCTGCTTCCAAGACCTTATCAACATCCGATGCGGTGACCTCTTTGTCTTTTATCGCTACTATTCCATGCGAGTTGGTACTGCTAATATGACTGCCTGCAATGCCTGCATAAACCGATTTGATTTCGCATCCTGACATTAACTCGGCTTCTTCTATGGCCCGACGAATAGATTGCACGGTCGATTCAATATCAACAACAACACCTCGTTTTAACCCGCGCGAAGGCGAAAAGCCGATACCCACAACTTCAAGTGTATCGTCCTTGTGTTGTTCACCGACAATGGCAACAATTTTTGAAGTACCAATATCCAGACCAACAACGAGATTATTTTCTGATTTTTTAACCATTTGCATTCTTCATACTTTGTTTGTAGCCAAATTCCGATAACGAAAATTGCTTAATTACACTTGCCTCTAATGTGCATAGAAAATCCGAACAAGCTGAAGTCATCGGGTTCGCAATCAAGCCCTTTCTTGGTTTTCTCAGTGCATCAAATTCGTGAGCTATCATCGCATTTTGGTAGTGCGATTCTGACTCGATTTTCTTGGATTTATTATGAATCCTTTCATCCCATGTAACGACATAGCCATTGGTATATCGTAAATCTATAGTCTGCGGTAACTGTTCTTTTAAATTGATAAGCTTCAGCCATGTATCTGCAAGCCGAACCAAACGGGAATCAATATGTTTTGAGCCAAGAAATACTTGCGAACCATTTGATAAGAGCAACGTCCATCCTCCTCGTTCTGTCACATGTGTTGTTTGAATCGTATTGCCTGTATTTTTTACAATTTTACTGTAGCGTAAGTACTTATCCCAAATCTTTACAGAATGACTGTCTTTTCCATAGATTTTCGGCAATGCTGATAAGTTATCCAAGCGACTAACCTCAAATATCTCTCCCTTTTCATTCAATAACTGACGATCATTCCAAACAGCTGCTGCATCGTGTTCCTGCACACTTATAATTAAAGTATTGGGCCATTTTTTATTAACACTTACTTGCTGAACCCAAGGAATTTTTGCAAGGTTCTTTCGAATTTCTGCTACTTTAATTTTAAAGAAAGACCTCTCCGAATATGCCGCTACAGCTACTCGAATCTGTTCGGAATTAACCCGATTAAACTCTGCTTCTAGTTCAATATTGTTTACAGACCAATGATCTGACTTAATCACTCCAGACATCAAGGCAGCCATCAACATTAGTGTCAATGAAAACAGTAACAATGAAAGTTTTACGGTTTTACTCATGACTGCTCTCTTTAAAGGCCGTAGCTAAAATATGCATGACCAATTCGTCAAAACTCCAACCCATGGCTTTTGCTGCTTTTGGCACTAAGCTTGTTTTTGTCATCCCCGGAGTCGTGTTGGCCTCTAAAAACCAAGGAATCTTGTGTTCATCCACAATAAAATCAACTCGCCCCCAGCCTTTGAGCTTTAAAACTTTAAAAGCTTTCATCGCTTGCTCTTGAAGCTTTTTATTTAGCGCATCGTCGAAACCACTTGGGCAAAAGTATTGTGTTTCACTGCTTTCGTATTTGGCTTTGTAATCATACATGCCAACCGCAGGTTCAATCCTGATAACGGGTAACACCTTATCTTCCACAATAGCAACAGTGCACTCTGTTCCTTTGATGAAAGACTCAACCAAAATCGAATTCACATCAACTAGAGCTTTTGCAACAGCCTCTTCTAACTGCTCTTGGGTTTGAGCATAATACAAGCCCACGCTTGAACCTTCTTGTGTCGGCTTAATAATCCAAGGACCAGAACCCTCTTGTTTTAACTCATTGCTTTTAAAAATGAGTTGAGAACCAGGTGTTTTAAGGCCCGTTTTTTCAACGAGTGTTTTAGCTATGTCTTTGTGCCAGCTCAAAACGGCACCAGTCATATCACTGCCTGTACAATTAACATTCAGTTGTGAAAGCAATCCTGCCAACTCACCATTTTCACCCGCTTCTCCGTGCAAAATATTAAAGACTGCATCAAATTTTTCAACATCGTTCTTCATAAGCTGTTTAACACCATCGCAGGCCAGCACTTGAACGCCATTATTTTTCAAGGCCTTAATGACCGCCTCTCCAGAGCGAAGAGAAACCTCTCTTTCTGCCGAAACCCCACCCATAACTACAGCGACGGAAAGCTCTTTGTTTGGTAATGCAAAGGAAACATTAGTCACGAGACACCTCTGCTGTTAGGCCTTTGTTATCGACTATTAATTGGCAGATCGAACCTATGCTTCCTGCTCCTGCCATTAATAGCAAATCACCATGCTTAACAATGGTACTCAAATCGGTCAGCAAATTATTGACATCAGCAATATAAATGGGATCAATTTTTCCGCGCGAACGAATACTGCGGCTCAAATCACCAGAACTAAATCCTGACAAAGGTTCTTCTCCCGCAGCATAAACATCAGTTAAAACCAAAACATCGGCTTGATTTAAGCTTTCGGTAAACTCATCAAACAAATCGCGTGTTCTGCTGTATCGATGAGGCTGAAAGACAACAACCAAGCGATTGTTCCAACCACCGCGACAGGCACTAATCGCAGCGGTTAACTCGGTTGGATGATGAGCGTAATCATCAACCAAGGTGAATGTTCCGTCTTGACAACTGAGCTTACGGGTCAAATTAAAACGCCTGCCAATTCCAGCAAATGTACTCAACCCTTTTTTAATTTGCTCAATATCTATCCCCAATTCCAAGGCGATGGCAATCGCAGCCAATGCATTTTGTACGTTATGCAAGCCGGGAAGATTTATGATAATATTTTTCGCTAGGGTTTTATTGTCTCTGACAACATTAAAAGACATGTTCTGCTTGTGATGTTTGATACTGATGGCTCGCACCATGGCTTTTTCGGACAAACCATAAGTAATAACAGGGCGCAACAGCTCTTCGGCCAATTCTGCAACAGGCTCATTATCTGTACACAAAACAGCAACGCCATAAAACGGCAGGTGATGCAAAAAATTATTGAACGCTTGTTTCAACAAAGAAAATTTGCCATCAAATGTTTGCATATGATCTGCATCAATATTAGTCACAACTGCTAAAATTGGTTGCAAAAGTTGAAACGATCCATCGCTTTCATCCGCTTCCGCTACTAAATATTCACTGGTTCCTAGTCCCGCATTGGTTCCTGCTGAATTTAACAAACCACCAATGACAAAAGTAGGATCCAGTTGCCCTGCGGCTAAAACACTGGCAATCAATGAAGTTGTTGTTGTTTTTCCGTGCGTACCAGCCACAGCAATACCAATTTTAAAACGCATCAGTTCTGCTAACATTTCTGCTCGTGACAAAATGGTTTTGTGTTGTTCCTTGGCCGCACTTAATTCTGGGTTTGTGGCTTTGATTGCCGATGAAATCACAACGACATTGGCCTGTTTAATATTTTTGGCATCATGTCCAATCATGACTTTTATACCCATCGCAGCCAATCTTTTGGTGATACGACTTTTTTGTATATCTGAACCAGAAACAACAAATCCCAAATTATGCAAAACTTCAGCAATACCACTCATGCCGCTACCGCCGACACCAATCATATGAATGTGCTTCATGCGGTTTACAAATCGATTTTCGGGTGTCAAATAACTCACAATCCTAACTCCATACATGCTTTAGCAACTTTTTCTGCACTGCCTTCTTGGTGCAATTTCCGAGAACGTTGTGCCATTTCAGAACGCACTTCTTTGTTACTTATTAATAGTTCCATGTGCTTTTTTAAAAGCAACTCGTCTTGTTTTTCTTGCCAAATAAATGCAGCTTTGTGATCAACGACATTTTGCGCATTTGATGTTTGATGATCATCAACAGCATAAGGATACGGCACAAATATAGCGGGTAAGCCAATTGCATTTATTTCTGCAATAGTCAATGCTCCAGCTCTGGCAATCACAAAATCAGCCCAAGCATAAACTTCACACATGTCTTGGATGAATTCATGCACTTCTACCTTTTCTTTGCCGCCATAATGCTCTGCAGTTTCTGTTTTTTTATTTTTACCGCATTGATGTATTACTTCGATGTTTGCAAAAGTATTCACTAGTTTTGGAATACGTGTATTGAGACTTTTTGCGCCCAAAGACCCGCCCAAGACAAACACCTTAACAGTACCGTTCCTTTGTGTATTTTTTTCACAGTGTTCGATATCGGATCTCACTGGATTTCCAACCCATTGTGAGTTAAACACTCCTTTCAAATCAAAACCCGTTAATACTTTTTTAGCCCATTTGGACAAGTAGCGATTGGTCATTCCAAACTTGCTGTTTTGCTCGTGAACCACTAATGGAATGCCCTTTAATTTTGCCGCCAGTCCTCCTGGACCCGCCACATAGCCACCCATACTCAAGGCTACTGAAACCTTTTCCTGTTTCATGTATTTTGCTGCATGTTTTGTCGCCGAAAACAACTTAAACGGCAAGGCCAACAAGCCTTTAAGGCCTTTGCCTCTCAAGCCCTTAATGGCCAATAATTCTAATGGAATATTGTGTTCTTTGACCAAACGCTCTTCCATACCGCCTTTAGCACCTAACCATACGACTTCAACACCTTGCTTTATTAATTCTTTAGCAACGGCAATTCCCGGAAAAATGTGTCCGCCTGTACCACCAGCCATAATCACTGCTTTCATTCGCTCACCTTTTTCTTTTTGCTTATGGCTTTTAGACCGTGGCACCTGTTTTCATAAGAAACACGCACAACAATCGCCAAACTTAAGATATTCATCAGAATTGCCGAGCCACCCGAGCTAATAAAAGGCAGGGTTATCCCTTTGGTCGGTAACAGCCCCATGTTGACCCCCATACTCAAACCAGTTTGCAAGGCAAGCCAAACGCCTATTCCCGCGCAGGAAAATGCTGCAAACTCATTGCCGTTGGCCAAGGCCGTTTTCGCAATTGAAAATATTCGTGAAATAAATATCACGTAGATCACGATCAAAATTAAGACGCCAATAAATCCCATCTCCTCTGCATACACTGAAAATATAAAATCAGTATGAGCTTCTGGCAAATAAAACAACTTTTGCACACTGGCTCCAATGCCAACACCCGAAACCTTGCCACTTCCGATTGCGATTAAAGCTTGCACCAACTGAAAACCTCCAATATAAGGATCCGCAAAAGGATCCTGAAAAGTAGCGAGACGTGTCATACGGTAGGGTGCTGCTTTGGCAATATAGGCCATTAATGAACCTGAGGCAACGGCCAAGATAATTAAATCCCTGATTCTTGCACCTGCTATAAACACCATGAAAATTGTAATAATTAGCAACAGCACTGCCGAACCAAAATCAGGCTGAATCAATAACAAAGCGGCCAACAATCCAGACAGTAATACAGGCTTGATTACTCCAAAAAAACGCTGTTGCACACCTTCTTTGTGCCGAACTATATAACCAGCTAAATAGACAATCATCGCTAGTTTAACGGCTTCCACCACCTGAAATCGAGCAAAACCCAAATTAATCCAACGACGCGCACCATTTATTTTCGCGCCTATGCCTGGCACTAAAACGACAATAAGAAGAAGTATAGCAATGACCATTAACACGCGACTTAAATGCTGCATCCAGTCCATCTTCATAGCCAGAATAATGCCACTTAAAAACAAACCAATAGTGATATACAAGACGTGTTTTTTAAGGTAATAAAAAGCGTCATGATTGTATTTTTCAGCGATAGCAAAAGAGGAGGAAGCAACCATCAATATTCCCACAGCAATAAGAGATACTGCTGTAATCAGCAACCAAAAGTCCACACCCACAGCGAAGTAGCCAGTGTCTGGAATTTTGTTTGCTTGTTTCGTTGTAAATATCATCTGTACTATTCTTCTATCTAATTTTTAGTGTGGCTAAGCCGATTAAAACCATGATTAAGGCCATAATCCAAAAACGCACGACTACTTTAGGTTCTGGCCATCCTTTTAACTCAAAATGATGGTGAATTGGCGCCATTCTGAAAATTCTTTTTTTGCGTAATTTATAAGAACCGACTTGCAAAATAACGGAAACTGTTTCCATCACAAAAACACCACTCATAATAAAAAACACCAATTCTTGACGGCTTATTATCGCAACAATTCCAAGTGCGGCTCCCAACGACAAAGCGCCGACATCGCCCATAAACATTTCTGCTGGATAGGTGTTGAACCATAAAAAGCCTAGGCCAGACCCTGCAATAGCCGCACAAAAAATGGAGACTTCTCCAACACTAGGGATAAACGGAATGAACAAATAATGAGAAAATACAGCATGACCCGACAAATAAGTAATAACACCCAAGGCCGCTGCCACCAAAATAACGGGCATAATAACCAATCCATCCAATCCATCGGTCAAATTAACCGCATTGGAAGAACCGACCATGACAAAATAGCCCAAAGGAATAACCAACAAACCCAAGGGCCAATCCAAATCTTTGACAAAAGGAATCACCATCTGCGTTTTTAAACTGGCATCGCCAAAATAATACAAATACAACACTGCACTTATACCAAACAAAGACTGCAAGGTATATTTCCAACCCGCAGAAAGCCCTGCTGAATCTTTCAAAACCAGTTTGCGGTAATCATCCAACCAACCGATCAAACCAAAGCCAACCAACACATACAGACAGACCCAAACATAATTGACACTCAGATCCGACCAAAGCAATACAGCAATAACAATGGAAAAAATAATCAAAGCACCGCCCATGGTTGGCGTCCCTTGTTTGGACAAATGCGATTGAGGTCCCAGGCTACGAACCTGTTGTCCAATTTGTTTTTGTTGCAATTTTCGAATAAAAGCAGGCCCCATAAACACAGAAATGAGCAAAGCCGTGAGTGCTGCCATAATGGCTCTAAAGGTTTGATAAGAAAACAAATTCAACCAGCTGTGATTTTCTTGAAAATATTCTGCAATCCATAAAATCATGCTGCTTTCTCCGAGCTTATGAGATCATTAATAAGTGTTTCTAGCTTCATACTGCGTGATCCTTTGAATAATACTGTTCCAAAATCAGACCAATGAGCCAACAAAGCCTCTGTCAGTTTATCTTTGCTATTAAAATGGTTTTCCTTTGTTCCAAAGGCCATGCTAGCCTTTTTCGAATCCCTGCCCAAGGTATAAAGGTGAGCAATTTGTTTTTGTTTGGCATAATAGCCTACCTGCTCGTGCAAAGTCGGAGACTGACTGCCAAGTTCGGCCATGTCTGCAAACACCAATGCACAGGGCTGTTGTTGGCACTCTGCCAAAACATCAATCGCTGCTTTTACCGACTGAGGATTGGCGTTATAACTGTCGTTGATTACGATTGTGCCTTTGACTTTGCCTAGGTTTTGCAGTCTCCCTGCTTCGGGATCAAAGCTCTCTAAACCTCGTTTGATATCGCCTTGGCTAATACCACAACTTTGGGCAATGGCCATCGCACAGGCGGCATTGATTTGATTGTGCATCCCAGCAACAGGTAAATTAATCGGCCTTATATTTTCAATAGAAACTCTAGCATTAGAGCTTTGTCCAAAACTATAGACCTGACTGTTGGTACTCTTTTCCCAAAAGCCGTAATTAGTGTTGTCATAGGGCAATACAGCACAATCATGTTCCGTCAAACGGGAGATTATTTGCGCCTTTTCATGCTCGATGTTTTTTAATGAACCGAATCGTCCAATATGCGCTGGCGATACATTTGTGATAACCGCTGTATGAGCATCCACCAATGAAATCAACCATGTAATATCCCCCAATTTTGCAGCGCCCATTTCAATAACTGCAAAATCATCACTTTCGTTAATTTCACACAGGCTTAATGGTACACCTATCTCGTTGTTCAAATTTCCTTTGGTTGCACTGCACTGATGAGTCATTGACAAAATCGAATAAACCATATTCTTTACTGTTGTTTTGCCGTTTGAACCCGTGATTGCTATGATTTTTGCTTTGCACTGTGCCGCCCAGTTTTTAGCCAGCGCAGAAAGTCCTTTTAAACTGTCTGTACAAATCAATTGTGGCACTAAAACATCTAATTTTTTACTGACAAGAACGGCAACAGCTCCATTTTCTATGGCTTGTTGACAATATTCTTCCCCATTAAATTTTTCTCCTTTAAGCGCAACAAACAAGCGACCATTGCAATTTTTACGCGAGTCTGTACTAATGCCTTTAAAGGCCACAGATTCACCTATCACAATTCCTGCTGTTATGGCTTGAGCTTGATGCAGATGAAAATGAATCATGCACATTTCTCCTTTAAGCTCGCCAGTAATTCTGTGGCAACCACTCGATCATCAAACTGATAATAGTGACCTTTTATCAGTTGATAAGGCTCATGACCCTTGCCTGCAATCACGATTAAATCATCGGCTTGTGCATGTTCAATGGCATGAGAAATGGCCTCTTTGCGAGAATGAATAACCAAGGGACTTGTATTCATTCCCATAAGAATATCCTCAGCAATTTGTTGAGCATCTTCGTGTCTTGGATTGTCATCAGTAACGATTACAACATCCGCCAAAGATTCAGCAATATGCCCCATTTGCGGCCTCTTGCCCTTGTCCCGATTTCCGCCACAACCAAAAATACACCAGATTTTACGGGCTTTGTGTTGTTTTAAAGCCATCAAAACCTGCTTTAAGGCATCTGGAGTATGCGCATAATCGACGATAATGAGTGGACATTGGCTACATTCACTTGGCATTTCAACCGAGTTCATACGCCCTGGCACTGACTTAAACAAAGGCACACATTCGAGAATACGAGACCATTGAAAACCTTGACGGCTTAATACGGCTAAAACCAATAAAATATTTTCAACATTAAAATGCCCCAATAATGGTGCAAATAATGGATAGCTTTGTTGCTTATAGACGACTGAAAACTGGATGCCTTTAGGTGTCAAATTAATACCTGTTGCATTTAAATCTGCCTTTGTGTTTTCGACCGCATAGCTCACCACAGAATCCAATTTCGAAATCCATTGCTTCCCATAATAATCATTGCTATTGATGATACTAAAATCCAATTCGTAATCCTTAAACAGAGACAGTTTAGCCGAAGAATAGTGTTCCATACTTTCATGAAAGTCCAAATGATCCCGACTAATATTGCTTAGTCCCGCACCCACAAAACGCGTTCCTGTTACTCGACCCAAACTCAAACCATGAGATGACACTTCCAAACTGACATGTGTGATGCCTTGTTTAACAAAATCAGACAATATTCTTTGCAAATGCAGAGGGTTTGGCGTGGTATTTTGCAACTCATTCATCTGTTGTAAATTGCCATAACCTAAGGTGCCAATATAAGCCCCTTTTACTCCCAATTGTTCCCATGCTTGCAGCATTAGCCATGCACAGGATGTTTTACCATTGGTGCCTGTGATGCCTATTACTTCTAATTTTTCCGAAGGATTATCATAAAAATTGGCTGCCAAAACCCCAAGCTTTTCTGAGAGGTTTTCAATCTCAATCACAGGGATTGTTAAGGGCTGTTGTCGGCCTTTAGGCTTTGCCATTCCGTCCTTTACTGTTTCTGCCAATATTGCACAAGCTCCCGCTCTTTGCACTTGGTAGGCAAAGTCTATACCGTGATTGTCGTAGCCACTGATTGCTAAAAAAAGATCGCCATTGGTTATTTTACGCGAGTCATGGCACAGTCCAGTCACTGCAATATTAAGTGAATCAGACTTTATGCCTATCCAGTTTAGTACCGTACTTAAATCACTATTCATCGCCCAACTCCATTGCAATTCCTTCTTGTTCTTTTTCGATACTGGATGGTGAAATATTTAATATCCTCAAACTGTCTTTCATAATCTTTTGAAACACAGGTGCCGCAACAACACCTCCTTGATAGGCCTCACCTGCTGGATCTGTTATTGTGACTGCCACAACAATTTTTGGATTGTCTGCAGGAGCATAACCGACAAAACTAGCAATATATTTATCCGAATAGACGCCTTTTTCTGCGATACGTGCTGTTCCTGTTTTTCCTGCCACTTTGTATCCAGCAATCATCGCTCTTTTTCCAGTATTGTTTTTTGTAACGACATTCATAAGCATTTGATTCACTGATTCGGCTATTTTGGGGTCAATTATGGCTTTATCTTTATTAAAAAGCCCCTTTCTATAAGTGGGAGAACGCCAACGCCCTTTATTGGCAATTGCCGCATATGCGGTTGCCAGCTGCAATGTAGTTACCTGCAAGCCATAGCCGTAGGCAATGGTTGCATGCTGTGATCCACTCCAACTTCTCGCCGAAGGAAGATAACCCGCTGACTCTCCTGTGATATTACTGTGAGTACTTGATCCTAAACCGAATTGATTGTAGGTATCCCAGATGTGACTTTTATCCAGACTTAAGGCAATTTTTGCAGCACCAACATTGCTGGATTTACTCAAAAGTGTTGATAAGTCAATTTCCCCATAATTTCTAGCATCATGGATTTTGAATCCTGGCAATTCCAATGTTCCTGGAGAGGTATCAATAATACTGGACTCATCGTATTGACCACTCAGCATCCCAGCAATGACGATAAATGGCTTTATCACTGAACCTGGCTCGTATATATCTTGCAAAGCGCGATTTCTCATGCCACCGATAGATTCATCTGTTATATAATTTGGATTGTAAGAAGGTTGACTTGCCATGGCTAAGACTTCAGAAGTTGCCAAATCCAATATCACTACGGCTCCTTTTTTTGCTTTATTTTTCACTACCGATGTTTTTAGAGCTTTGTAAGCAACAAACTGCAAACGCCTGTCTATACTCAAATACAAATCTTGACCGGGCTCTGCTTTTACCACTTCTTCAACATCTTTTATAATGTTCCCAAAACGGTCTTTTACAACTCTCTTACGGCCTGCTTTACCTGCCAATAACTGATCGTATGTACTTTCAATTCCTTCTTTACCTGTATCGCTAGCATCAGTAAAACCAATCAATTGAGAAACTATCTCACCTGCTGGATAAAAACGCTTGTATTCGCCTCGAAACTCCACTCCTTCAATATTTAAGGCGCGAACAGAATCCGCTGTAAAAGGGGTAACTCTTCTCTTGATATATACAAACTGCTTGTTTTTCTTATTAAAAACCAGGTCTTTTAGTTTTTCTGGGTTCAACTCTAAAGCTTCTGCCAGTTGTTCTATTCTTGAAACTTGAGAAATCAATTTGGGTGGATTGATGCCAATAGAGACCATCGGCGTACTGATGGCTAAAGGTTCATCATTCCGATCGAAAATTGTACCTCGCGGCACTGGCAAGTCAATTTCACGAATTTGACGCATATTACCTTGCTCAGTATAAAACTTACTGCCATTAACTTGAATGGCATAGGCGCGCACAGCAAGCACGACAAATCCCACCATTAACACCCAGATGACTGCCGTGATTCTCACTCTAATACTTGAATTATTTTTTACTTTTTTTGTGCTCATGCCGCTATTACATCATCTATTTATACTGATAACATGTTGATTATCTGGTATTTTCATGCCTAATTTTGTTTTCGCCATCAATTCTATTCTGCTATTATTCACCAAGGTAGAATGCTCCAATTGCAATTTGCCCCACTCGGCATCTAAAACTCGCTCTTGTTCTATTAAAGCTTGCAAGGCAACAAACTGTTTGCGTGTTTTGTGTTGCAAATAAACATAATCTACAATGACGATTAAATTTATGATCAGCAAAACAATTAAATAAATTATTTTGCTTATCTTCATGTTTTTTCGGCCACTCTCATGATGGCGCTGCGGGATCTGGGATTGTTTTCTATTTCATTTTTCGAAGCCTTAACTGGCTTTCCTATTATTTTTAAACGAGCCTCCTTTTCGATTGCAATAGGCATCCTTTTATCAAATGCTCCTTGACTGGCATTCTTTTTAAAAAAACGCTTCACCAAGCGATCTTCCAATGAATGAAAGCTAATCACTACCAATCGGCCTTTGTTATTTAAACAAGTTAGAGATTCTGGCAACACATTCTCAACCTGCTCCAACTCCCTGTTAATATAAATACGAATCGCCTGAAACGAACGAGTTGCTGGGTGTTTTTTGCTGTACTTGTTTATTTTTTCAATAATTCCAACTAATTCTGCCGTAGTTTCCAGTGGTTTAACTTCATCACGGTAAATCACTATTTCTTTAGCTATTTTTGTGGCATTTTTTTCTTCACCATAGCGCCACAACACTTTCGATATATCTTTCCAATCCGCTTGATTCAGCCATTGCGCTGCTGTTTCACCACCACTGGTATCCATACGCATATCCAATGGCCCTGTTTGACTAAAACTAAAACCCCGCTCGGCTTCGTCCAATTGCGGAGAAGAAACGCCTAGATCAAATAAAATCCCATCTACGCCTGAATCAAAACTCGCTTTAATCATCTCGCGCAAAGTTTCAAACGGTCCATGCTGAACGATAACTCGCGCATCTTCTTGTGCCAGTTCATTGGCTTGTTCAATGGCCATCGGATCTTGATCGATAACCAGCAATTGTCCCTGCCCATTGAGGCGAGAGAGTATTTTGTTTGAATGCCCTCCTCTTCCAAAGGTCGCATCGACATACCGACCATCGGCCTTGATATTTAAAGAATCAACCGCTTCATCCAGCAATACTGTTTCATGCATCCTCATCTATAACACCAAGTCACGCATTTCATCTGTCATTCCTTCGCTAAAATCAGGCACATCGAATCGAGAAAGAGTCAGCGCATCTTCGCTCCAAATTTCGTATTTATTGCCCAAACCGATCATGACCACTTTTTTCTCTAGTTTTGCCACCAACCTCAATGTTGGAGGGATAAGAATGCGAAAACCCTTATCAGGCTCGACAAATTGCGCTCCTCCGACCAATCTTCTTTGCAGTTTTCGGTTATTTTTATCAGAAGTGCGCATTTTCATCACTGAAGATCGCATTTCTTTCCAGACTTCTTGAGGATACAGCCAAAGTGAGTTATTCTCGTAGGGGTTGTAAGTGATGACAAGTTGGTTTTCGCAGGCAGCAGCTATATCCTCCCGGAATTTTACCGGGATGGCCAGACGTCCTTTTGCGTCTAAGTTGATCGCTGCTTCACCATGAAAGTCCATAAAAACCCTTTTTTACCACTTTTAACCACAAAAATGCACTTTATCTCTATTTAAAGGTGCTGTCAACAGCTGGTTTCAAAAAAAAACCAATGAAATCAAGGACTTAATGCATGCTATACATTAAGTATCGCCCGTATGTTATTGAGTTAAAAAGAAAAAATAGGAATACACAGTGCTTTCTAGACTTAAACACCCTCACATTTAATACAATGTTGCTAGGAGCTTGCCCAAGAATAGAAATCGTGATGAAGGAAAGCTGGATTTAGGGCTTATTTTTCACTGATTTGAGGCGAATAGCCGCTCTATTTAACGAGAATTAGGGAAAAAGCTCAAATACCGATAGAGAAAACAGGCTTAAATAACAGAATCATCAACTCATAAGAGTAAGCAAAATTGCAGCTGAAAAAACCACAATCACTGGAATTACCAAAGAGACCATTGCAATGTCCTTGTAAGATTGCCGATGCGATAAACCACAAATAGTAAGCAAGGTAATAATTGCACCATTATGAGGCAAACTATCAAAGCCACCTGAGGCCATTGAGGCCAAGCGATGCATCCATTCCATAGAAATACCTGCAGAAGCGGCCATCTGCTGATAGGTTTCACCCAAAGCACCTAAAGCGATGGTCAATCCACCCGAAGCAGAGCCTGTAATTCCAGCCAAAACATTAATAGCGACCACTTCTGAAATCATGGGATTACCTGGAGAAATATTAACAACCGCAGCTTTAATAATGGCAAAAGCAGCCAGTGAGGCTATGGTCACACCGTAACCCACTTCAGAGCCCGTATTGAATGTTGGCAACATCGACCCTATAGCTCCATCTGTTAGAGATTTATTGAGATTCTTGAATTTTTTAAAATTAATAGCAATAACGGTTAAATTAGCCACCAGCAAAGCAATAATCATCGACCAAATACCTGTTAATTTGTTCGGGTTTATCGCTCCAAATTTTTCTGAAGCCAAATAACTATTGTCCCAATGAGGTATGAGCACCAAGGTAAATAAAAAATTAATGGCAATAACAACAACGATGGGCAAAAGTGCGATAGCGAATACTGGCAACTCATCATCATTGGCTTGTTCTGGTTCATTGGTGTGACCCGTTCCATAGCCTTGTTTTATGGTGTTTTTGATCCTGAAATTAATCCACGCCATGCCCGCAACCATAATGGCAGAACCTGCAACTATGCCAACTAAAGGAGCCGCGTAAATGGTTGTCCCAAAAAAAGAACCAGGAATAATATTGTGAATTTGATTCGTCCCTGGCAAGCAAGTCATGGTAAAAGTCGCACCACCCAGAGCAATGGTGGCGGGAATAAATTGTTTGGGAATATCCGCCTCTTTAAACAAGGCCGCTGCCAATGGATAAACGGCAAAAGCAACAACAAAAACAGAAATACCACCGTAAGTTAACAAAGCACAAGACAAAACAATAGCCAAAGCCGAATGCTTTTGACCGACTAACTTAATTATCGCTAAAGCAATGGCTTTTGCAGAGCCCGAATCTTGCATTAATTTGCCAAACAAAGCTCCCAAAAGAAAAATCGGAAAATACTTTGCTATAAAGCCGACAGCACCCTTCATAAACACTTGAGTATAAATTCCCATGATTTGCGAAGCATCTCCAGAAAAAACTACCGCAAACATAGCCAACAAAGGCGCAAGTATAATGACCGAGACTCCTCGGTAAGCAAAATACATTAATAACACCAACGAAACAATAATGGCACTGACGCCCATAACTCTTCTCTTTTATTCAGCAAGTAACATTCTAACAAGATTACTAAAATTATAAAGCCTAAGCCCTATTTATTTAATTTCTTTTCATCGCACGAGCTTTATGTATTTTTTGATAACTTTGAATCAATCGCAAATGCTTATCCAAACCCTCTAACTTCATGCTGGTTGGAGTCAAACCAAAAAACCGAACCGTGCCTGCAAGAGAACCAACAACATTATTCATGGTCTCGACTGAAAACATGCGACGTAGATTTTCAATATAGTGCTCAAGTTTCAATTGATTATGCAACTGAATTTCCAGCACTGCATTCATTGCTTGATAGAACAAGCCACGTTCAACCGTATTGTCATTGTACTGCAAAAAAGCCTCGACCAAGTCTTTGGCCTCTTGGTAATTCTTCAGAATCAAATAAATCAGCAACTTCAACTCTAGCAGAGTCAGCTGCCCCCAAACGGTATTTTCATCAAACTCGATACCAATTAACGTCCCCACCAACATATAGTTGTCGAGTTGACTGTCTTCCAAACGATCCACCAACGCCAACAAAGCATCATCATCCAATGCATGGATATTGAGAATATCATGACGATAATCCAAAGCCATATTGGTATTGTTCCAAATAAGATCTTCAACCAAATAGACTTCCGAATAATCTGGCACCAAAATTCGGCAAACACTGGCTCCCAATTCATTAAATTCCGCCATATAAACCTCTTTACCCATGTCCTTTAATATCGCAAATAGGCCATCGCTTTCTTGCTTTGAGTTGCCAGAAAAATCCCAAAGACAAAATTCATGATCCGCTTGATTGCTGAAGAAACGCCAAGAAATAATTCCAGTAGAATCAATAAAGTGTTCAACAAAATTTTCCGGTTCAGTAACGGCAAAACTGTTAAAAGTCGGTTGAGGCACATCATTCAAGCCCTCAAAACTGCGTCCTTGCAGCAATTCGGTAAGACTGCGCTCCAAGGCCACTTCAAAACTAGGATGGGCACCAAACGAGGCAAAAACTCCTCCTGTTTTAGGATTCATCAAGGTCACACACATGACCGGAAATTGCCCGCCCAAGGACGCATCTTTAACCACCACAGGGAAACCCTGTTGCTCAAGCGCTTCTATGCCTGCTAAAATTTTTGGAAATTTTTCCAGCACTTCTTGTGGCACATCAGGCAACGTCATTTCTTCTGCTATGATTTGTTTTTTAACTGCACGCTCAAATATCTCAGACAGGCATTGCACTTGCGCTTCGTATAGATTATTGCCCGCACTCATGCCATTACTCAGGAACAAATTTTCAATCAGATTAGAAGGAAAATAGACTGTTTCACCATCCGATTGGCGCACATAAGGAATACAACAAATACCACGCTGACTCATTCCTGAATTGGTATCAATAAGATGCGAACCACGCAATTCATCCTCTGGATTAAATATTCTCAAACAATAGGCATCCAAAATCCCCGCTGGCAATTCATCCTTAGGCCCTGGCTTAAACCACTTTTCATTGGCATAATGCACAAATTCACTGGCGGCAATCTCTTCACCAAAATAGTGATCGTTATAAAAGAAATTGCAATTAAGACGCTCAATAAACTCTCCCAAAGCCGAACACAAAGCACTTTCTTTGCTGGCTCCTTTGCCATTGGTAAAGCACATAGGAGAAGCTGCATCGCGAATGTGCAAAGACCAAACATTGGGCACGATATTTCGCCACGAAGCCACCTCTATCTTAATACCAAGAGCAGCTATCATAGCCGTCATCTCCGCAATGGTTTGCTCCAAAGGCAGGTCTTTACCCAAAATACAAGTTGAAGTACCTCCTTGGCTTTGCTGCATTAACATAGCTTGAGAGTCTTCATCCAGATTTTCAACCACCTCAATTTTAAATTCTGGCCCAGTTTGCACGACTTTTTTGACCGTACAGCGATCAATAGACCTTAAAATTCCTGCTCTGTCCTTTTTTGAAATACTTTCTGGCAACTCAACATCAATTTGAAACACTTGTTGGTATCGATTATCGGGATCAACAATATTGTTTTGCGATAAACGGATATTTTCTGTAGGAATATTTCTGGACAAGCAATAAACACGCACAAAATAAGCCGCACAAAGAGCAGAAGAGGCCAAGAAATAATCAAACGGGCTGGGAGCTGAACCATCGCCTTTGTAACGAATAGGCTGATCAGTGATGACCGTAAAATCATCAAACTTAGCTTCGAGTCTGAGATTGTCGAGATAATTTACTTTAATTTCCATTGGAGTTTAGCCTTTGCTGTTTTGGACTGGAATTATAGTGGTAAACTCCTATTATTGCACCCCTATAAGCTCAAGTCCTTGATTGAGACGTTTATTGTAGTAATGTTGCAATCCAGACAAACATTTGCTAAATTCTAACTTTCCAATGTCCGATAAAGAGAACACAACAGCAATAAAAACGCCTAAGAAACCCCAAACAAACCTCATTACCTAATTTGCAAACATTCAAAATACCCATGAAAGAAAACTTAAAACTTACTTTTATAACACTCCTATTCACAAGCTACTTTCCAGCTGTCAAAGGCCAATATTTTACCGACATCTCATCCTCTTCTGGAGTGGATGTTTCACACACTGCAACTACTTTTGGCATCGGTCAAGCTTGGATAGATGTGAACAATGATGGTTATTTAGATATCTATGTGACAGATTTGGAAGGCCCCAACCATTTATTAATCAATCAAGGCAATGAAACTTTCATCGAAATAAGCCAATTCGATAACGTTAATTTACCCCAGCAATCTTGCAAAGGAGTATCCATTGCTGATTTTGACAACGATGGTTGGGATGACATTTATGTTAACTGCCTTGGAAGCAATCATTTGTTTAAAAACAATGAAGGCTTGTCATTTTCTGATGTCACTCAAACAGCAGGTGTCGATGATATGAATAACTCACAAGTGTCTGCTTGGGCTGATATTAACAATGATGGTTGGCTGGATCTCTATGTAGTCAATTACAATGACGGCTCTCTTGCTGTGGTTGATTCCTTTTTTCTTTCAAATGGCGATTCGACATTCACCAATATCAGCAGTGATTTTGACGAGGTTAATTTAAAAAAACCAGGCTTAGCCGTTACTTTTTTTGATTATGACAACGATGGAGACCAGGATCTTTATGTTGTCGTTGATCGCTTGCATGGCAATGTTTTGTGGAGAAATGATGGTTCTGCAAGCGCTGAATGCGGAACATACTGGTGTTTTACTGACGTTTCTGCCGCAACCAACACAGGTACAGAAGTTTATGGCATGGGAATCGCTACTGGAGATATAGACTCAGATGGTGACTTAGACATGTATTTTTCTAGCATTGGCAATCAAGTACTCTTATTAAACCAATTGAGCCAAGGATCGAGCTCTTTTATCGATGTTTCCAACAACAGCGTTTTAAATGTGGCCGAAACTGCTGGTTGGGGCACCCTGTTTTTTGATTACGACAATGACAGTTATTTGGATGCCATGATTGCAACCTATGGTCAAACCATTGATACTTCCGAAAAACTTTTCAAAGGGAATGGTGATTCTAGCTTCGTTGATGTAACACTCAATGCAGGGATAACGGACAACATTTATACCGAAGGAATTGCCTATGGCGATATGAATAACGATGGCCTACTCGACATTCTAAAGGGCAACTGGAACAGTGGCTACAAATTGTATAAAAACTCAATTGTAAACAGCAACAACTGGATAGAAATTAAACTTATAGGAGGTCTAGATGTTAATTTGAATGCCATAGGCTCCAGAGTTGAGGTTGTCTTACAAAATGGTAAAACCTTGATTAGAGAGGTAACAAGTGGCGATTCGCGAGGTTCTAGCAACCCACTCTATTTGCATTTTGGGCTTGGCAACAGCTTAATTGATAAAATAACAATCAAATGGATGAGTGCTTATTCAGAAGTTTGGACTGATTTTAGCATCAACTCCAGAAACGAAAGAGATTACAGGACTTCTATTACAGTTTTTAAAGATGGCTTTGAATAAAATTCTTTAATTATTGTTAAATATTAGTTAATATGTCATTTGCTTCGACTAAGCTAGAATTTACGAATACGGAAACTATAAAAATTAGCAGTTCTATAATTCGTTATTCTATGAATTTGAAAAAAACAAATGAGGAAAATCATGAAAAAAATTATATTAATAATGATCCTAATAAGCGGTTATTCTTTCGCACAAGATAATTCAGCAAGAGCTGGCTTTATTAAAGATACAACACCGCCATCAACGCAAAATACAACGGGGTCTTCATCAGAAGGGTTTAGTGATATCACTAATTTACCTGGCTGGATTATGGACAACAGATCTAACCCAGTAGGTTCGACCGATTGGTTTCAAGGTAATCCTGCTGTCTTTTCAGCACAAGCAGGTGCTGATGACTCTTATATTGCAGCCAACTTTAATAATACATCTGGTTCAGACATCTGTAACTGGTTAATTATGCCAGACGTAGGTTCACTAGAAAATGTGAAATTTTGGACCAGAACAACAACAGGAAACACTTTCCCTGATAGAATGTATGTTGTCCATAGCCCAACAGGCGGCGTAAACACAGGCGATTGTTTTGGTGATTTTGGTGATTTTTCACATACATTACTCCAAATAAACCCAAATCTAGACGTAGGTGGTTATCCTCAAGATTGGACACAATACACAGCAGATGTTGGTGGTCCAGGCCGAGTAGCCTTTGTCTATTTTGTCGCTGACGGTGGCCCAGTTGGAACAAACTCTAATTTCATGGGAATTGATTCTGTTCTAGCAACTCACACTGTAGCTATTATCCCTAGCCTGCAATGGTACGGCTTGGCTTTATTAGTGCTAGCATTGATGGTTTTTGGAATCAAAAGAAGAAAGCAACTTTCTAACTAATACCCAAATCCCGATATAGAAAATCACAATGAGAGCACAAGCCCTTAATGCGCCTAAGAAATCCTCAAAAAGCTTCATCACCAATGAGGTGTATTTAGTTTTTGTGAATTCCTTATGCACATCAATTACTTGCACTCTAAATTGCGATTCTATATCTGGATTTGGGTAATAGAATTTGCTTCAATTAATTAAAAAAACCCATGCAGAAACATCTGCATGGGTTTTTTTATTCTAGGAGCTTGCTGGGTTTGGTTTGGATGAAACGAAAATAATGGAGTGCGTTAAGCCTAATCCAACTTTTCTACAGTTGATTTTCTATCCTAAGACAATCTCCATGCATGTAACTTTCAAGAATCTGTTGTTTATCATGATTTGTAGAACGCTATTCATTTGACTTAAATTCCACTTTTTGTCCTTTTTCTAGGTAGTTAATAAGGTTAATATAAGATTGTTCATTAGCTGGAATGAAAAACTTCATTAAAGAATGATATTCTTCTGTATCTTTATAACCAATACCGAATGATTCTACTTTGGTGTGATAATCATCAATTTTATTAAAAACAATAACATTGTAGAAATCTTTGGCATCTTTTTGCATAAATTCAGGAAAGTGCGGAGATAATTCCGCTTGAAGTGTAATTAATCTCATTGGCACATAATTCACTATGTGATTAACGATGGTTCCCGCCTCTCCAATTTTTCCTTTTGTATCGTAACGTGTACGAATAAGCCCACCAACTTTCCAGTTAACTTCTGCCATCGGTACAGCCCAAGATTCCCAGCCTTGCTTTGTGGTGTATGCGACCCATACTTTTTCAATGGGGACACTTATGCGAACCTCTTGTATAAGAACCACCTCAGGTGTATATGTGGAATCTACTTGGGACATGATTTGATGTTTATTTTCGATTGCAATCTTGTAGTTTGATGCACAAGAAGCAATAAAAGCACAAAAGACAATGGCAATGGCAATGGCAATTAATTTATTCATATTTTGTAATTTCATCTGAAATATTAAGTGCATTATAGCAAAAAATTAAGTGTGCTTAATTTCATTCTACTCAAAAGAGCCATCTAAAGTAAAAATTGGCTTTATTGTGCTTGGTTGTGTCCTGATTTTCATTTCTTTTCTGTAAGTCTTAATAGGGCTATATCTCAAATCCAGAATAGAGAAATATGTTTGGGATAAACAAGCAACAGATTTGAGTAAATAGCCAACACAAAATTAATTTAAGGGCTAACTATGAAATCATCAACACAACACCGAAATACACATATAACACTTGCATTGTTACTTTCATTTTTTCTATTCAATAAGGCCACCGCCCAATACGAGCTCACTAAATTCTCGATACATAACGGCGGTGGAAAGAGTCAAAATACAGCACAGGATATCCGCATCACAGGAACAATCGGACAACATGATGCAGCAATGCCACTTTCTGGAAGTGGGTACAAATTATCAGGTGGCTTTTGGACCGAAAGCACCATGTCAGACCTGCTATTTAAGAATGGTTTTGAATAGTCCCAAATCCCAACACAGAAAATTCGATGGTAATACAACTGAGGAAAATAAAATGAAATTATTATTAATAATATTTATGGTAAATCTAATGCATAACGCCTACACACAAGTACCAATCGGTGCTGATTTCACCTATCAAGGCGAGCTAATATTTGACGGCCAATTGGTTACAGGACAGTATGATTTTGAAGTAAAGGCATTTAATGCCCTTACAAATGGATCGGAGTACACTAGCAAAGTATCAGCAATAGGAATTTTAGTTGAAAATGGTGTTTTTACATTGTTGCTGGATTTTGGTGACATTCCTTTCAAGGGCGATGAAGTTTATTTGGAAATTAGTGTGCGCTTAAATGGCAGTGGTTTAGCTTTTGAAACACTAACACCCAGACAAAAAGTCACATCAAGCCCTTATGCCATACACGCTCAATTTGTCGGAGCAGATGCTGTTACTTCTAGTGAAATTTTGGACGGTACAATAAACACTCAAGACTTGGCCAATAATAGTATTACATCATTAAAAATTGCAGACAATTCAATTAGCAGCCTTGCAATACAAAACAATGCTATAAGCTCTGCAAAAATCGAGAACAATGCCGTTGGCGAAGCGCAAGTCAATGCAACACAAGTACAACTAAGAGTTAATGAAGCCTGCTTGCCTGGGCAATATATCAGCTCAATTAACCAAGATGGTACCGTGCTATGTCAGACGGATATTTTTGCAAACACAAATGTCACCAGTGCCGATATAGTAGATGGCACAATTTTAGCTCAGGATTTAGCAAATGGCAGTGTCTTAGCTAGTAAACTAGCGGATAATTCTGTGACATTAAGCGCAATGGCTGACAATGCAATAGGCTCTAGCGAAATCATAGACCAATCAATCAGCGCATCCGACATCAAGAGCTCGGAAATACAAGTAAGAGTGACAGGCACATGTGCAAATGGTAAGTTTGTGGACGGTGTCAATCAAGACGGTTCAGTGAGCTGCCGCGTTGACACCTTTGGTGTGACAACGGTAACAAGCAGTAATATTGTCGATGGTACAATTATCGCTGCAGACATTAGTTCCAATGCTATTATCAATTCAAAATTATCGGATGGTGCTGTGACAACAGATAAAATTGCCAATGCTGCAGTAGGATCATCAAAAATAATCAGTTCGCAAGTTCAATTAAGAATAAATTCAACGTGCAGCACTGGGTATTATTTAAAAGGAGTCAATGAAGATGGCAGTGTCATGTGCCAACAAATACCGTTGAGCATAAGCTATGCAGTTGATACTATGGGCGTCACTGGCGAACATACTAGCATTGTCGTTAGGCCATCAACAGGTTTTCCCATGATTAGTTACTACGAATTACAGAATAAAGACTTAAAAATATTTAATTGTACTAATACTATATGCTCGGAAGGAAGCTCTAGATTGTTAGATACAAGTGCGAATGTCGGGCGGTATAGCAGTATAGCACTAAACCCATTAACAGGAAATGCGGTCATCAGTTATTATGATGAGAGCAATAAAGATTTAAAGCTGTATGTCTGCAATGATAGCAACTGTACTTCTGGAATCATTAAAGTCTTAGATACTACTGGAGATGTTGGACTGTTTACCAGCATCACAACTAACTCCCAAGGACACCCAAGAATTGCCTATTATGATTTAAGCAATCAAGATTTAAAGGTGCACGCTTGTTTTACAGCGAGTTGTACAACCGGAAACAATTTCACCATCGACAGTTCAGGTGATGTAGGATCTTATACTAGCATTGCATTACGAGAAAGCTCAGGATTTCCAGTAATTAGCTACAGAGACGAAACTAATGTTGCGCTCAAAATATTCGACTGCACTAGCTCATTTTGCAATACAGGAACAGCAAGAACCATAGATACTTCGCTTGATGTTGGTACTTATACAAGCCTAGCGGTGAATAATTCAGGCAATCCTGTTATCGGCTATTTTTCTTTTTCAAATAAGGACCTGAAGCTATTCACCTGCTCTAATAGCGCTTGCACCTCTGGAGTTACTCGAACGCTAGACAATACTGGTCAAGTTGGGCTTTACACAAGTATTGCTATAGATCCCGATTCTGGAAATTCCATTATTAGTTATTTTGATTCTACCAATAGTGCATTGAAACTGTATTATTGCAATGATCTGACATGCTCCCAAGGATTATCAAGAACCGTCGATAATGCAGCTGATGTTGGACGTTACTCAAGTATTGCTATTGCTGCCAATGGTTTTCCAATCATGAGTTATTTTGACAATTCAAATGCGGATTTGAAAATTCTGAATTGTGCCAATGCACTTTGCAATTAATAGGTGAATATCATGAATCAAATTAAACTTTTATTAAGCGCTTGTCTCTTGTGGATTAGCACATATACACCTGCACAAATTGCTATGGGCTCTGACTTAAAGTATCAAGGCAAACTGACGTTTAACGATCAATTGCTTACTGGCGCTTATGATTTTGAAGTCACTGCCTATGATGCCATATCGGCTGGAAACATCTATGTACAAGCCTTAAATTTAGATTCGATAAGTGTTGTCAATGGTATTTTTGCATTGACTCTGGATTTTGGAGATGTCACATTTATGGGAAATGAGGTTTATTTGCAAATTAAAGTTCGTGAAAATGGCAGCGGCTTAGCTTTTGAACAACTTTCTCCGAGGCAAAAAATGAGTTCAGCCCCGTATGCTATACAGACACAGTTTGTAGGTGCAAATGCCATCTCTGAGACCGAAATTCTTGATGGCTCAATCACGAGTCAAGAATTGTCCGACAACAGCATTACATCTGAAAAATTAGCCATCAATTCAATCAAAACCACACATTTTCAAAACAATGTTGTTACTGCAAACAAATTAGCCATGGGTTCGGTAGGAGAATCAGCCATCAATTCTCAAATCCAAAAAAGAATCAACGGAACTTGCACAAATGGCAATCTTATTGAAGCGATTAATAGCGATGGCAGTCTAGAATGTAGAGCCGATGCAGTTATCCCAACAAATGTCACCACTATTGAAATAGTGAACCAAACGATAAGCGCTATAGATTTAGCAAATGATAGTATCATTGCTGATAAAATAGTCACTAATGCTGTAAGCTCACAGGCAACAGCCCCAAATTCCATTGACTCAATGAAAATCATAAATAACGCAATCAGCTCAGCTGACATTGATAGCTCAGCCATTCAACTAAGAATTGACCAAACTTGTGCTTCAACACGCTTTATCAATGCTGTTTTTGAAGATGGCTCAGTAAATTGTGCTCTTGAAAATGATGGCACGGTAATAGTCACAAGTACAGAAATAGTCGATGCAACAATTGCCGCACAAGATATCAGTACAAATGCCATAAACAACATCCATTTAGTGAACAACGCAGTCACTGCCAATAAATTAGCCAATGCTGCAATAGATGCTAACAAAATTAACAATTCTGAAGTTCAGTTAAGGATTACCTCGAGCTGTGAGAATGGGACTTATGCAACTGGGTTTAACCAAAATGCCAGCATCATTTGTCAGCCACTACCCATTAACTTAGATTTTGTAGTCGATTCACTTGGAGCCAGCGGAGAATACTCGAGCCTCGTGGTTAACCCCTCGACTGGATTAGCCATTATCAGTTATTATGAGTCTGGATTTGGTGACTTAAAAATATTTTTCTGTAACAATATCCCCTGCTCCTCAGGCCTGTCAAAAACCTTAGACAGCAATTTTGAAGTTGGGCAATATAGCAATATAGCTTTAGCAAGCGGCACCCAATATCCAATGATTAGCTATTATGATAAAACCAATAAAGATCTGAAACTTTATATTTGCCAAGATACTTTGTGTAATTCAGGCAGCGCTAAAACTCTAGATAGCACAGGAGATGTAGGAAAATACAGCGACATCATAATAAATTCTTTAGGTTTTGCTCTTATTTCATACTATGACACTACAAATAAAGTCTTAAAGGTCTATGCTTGCTCGGATGCTGCCTGTGATTTCAATAATGTTGGCTTTACAGTAGATAATTCAGCACTCGTTGGGCGTTTTACTAGTATGGCATTGAGAGTAAATTCAGGTTTTCCAATTATTAGTTACAAAGATGATACAAACGATTCCCTTAAGGTTCTTGACTGTAGCAATCAAACATGTGCTTTGGCAACTGAACGCACATTGGACATCACTGCAAATGTAGGCTTTTATACCAGTATAGCTGTTAATATTTCAGGGCTTCCTGTTATTAGTTACCACGATTTTAGCAATAAGAGTTTGAAAATCTATTCCTGCTCTAATGCCAATTGCACTTCAGGAATAGCAACCACACTTGACAACCAAGGAGAGGTTGGAGAGTTCACAAGTATTGCGATAGACCCTGCAACCAATTTCCCAATAATCAGTTATTTTGACTCTCTAAATACCGCCTTGAAAATGTATTTTTGCAGCAATGAAACTTGCACCGATGGCGAGTCTAAATTTATGGATAACTTAGGTTATGTTGGAGAGTATTCCAGTATAGCTATCGGCGATGATGGATTTCCTATTGTGAGCTATCAAGATGTTAGCAATGCAGATCTAAAGGTTTTTCATTGCTCAAATCGTCTGTGTAATTAGTGCTTGACTGAGAAAGGAGTCGTGGCGCGGGAGAGCTTGTGTTACTATCGTATTTTCTCTATCGGGATTTGGCAATATAAAAAACCACTTCTTCTATCTATTATGTTTAGCAAAAATAACAAAGATCGTGAAATTGACAATAAAATAAAGAACATCCTCGAATCCATCAAGGAAGAGGACACCTTGGAACTATCTAAAGATGTCGCTGATTCCGATATTATTCGTGATTTTTCTGACATGATGGATAAAGCAGCAGATCACTTAAATATTGCTATTGGATCGACATTAGGTCAATGGACCATCAAGGAAATAATCGACAAGGGAGGCATGTCGGTGGTATATTTGGCCCAACGCAATGATAAAAACCTCAATCAACAAGTCGCCTTAAAAGTCATGCAACAAGGCTTGAGTAGCCAGTCAATTATTGATCGTTTTATGCGCGAACAACAAATTCTTTCTGACCTCAACCACCAAAACATTGCCAAACTATACGATGTAGGCGTAACAGACAAAGGAGTACCTTGGTTTGTAATGGAGCTAATTCAAGGACAGAACATATTGAAATATGCCAAAGCACACGAATTAAATATTGAACAAAAGGTGATACTATTCAAGCAGGTCTGTGATGCATTATCCTATGCTCATTCGCACGGAATTGTCCATCGCGATATCAAACCTGGCAACTTAATGGTCACTAATGAAGGCGCAATTAAATTGCTCGACTTTGGCATCGCCTCTGACAAGCAGCAAGAATCATTAACCATGACGGGTAGCATCATGGGAACACCTGGATACATGTCACCCGAACAAGCTAAAGGCATGAATGACAAAATTGATCGCCGAAGTGATATTTTTTCTGCAGGCGTACTATTGTATAAATTGATTAAAGATGACATGCCCTTTAAGGCCGAGAGCATTTCAGAAATTTCATACAAAATCATTCATGAAGAACCTACATTAATCGGCAGTGAAGTCCCTTCAGACATACAAGCCATCGTCTTTAAGTGTTTAGAAAAGAAAGTGGACAAAAGATATACTTCTTTTAAGCATTTGCTGAGCGATTTGGATGCATACTTGAATGGTGATGTGGTGGCCGCTAGAAAAATTACTTTTATTGGACGTAGTATTAAAAAAATTAAAAAAAGCCCTATTTTAAGTGCAGTATTATTTGCGGCTTTGCTAGTGACTTTTTCAGGAATTTCTTATGGAATTTATCAATCTATAGATTCGATAAGAAAAGTTCAGTTAACCAAAGAATATATGACTGCAGCTGAACGTATAAAGAATAACATCAGGCGCACGCACATGATGCCTTTGCACAATGTCCAAGCTGAATATGCAAGTTACAAAAATGACATCGAAAAATTACGCAAAGACATAGAGCACAGCGGGATTGACAACACTGGGTTAAGTGATTTTGCCTTGGGAACCGCCTATCAAAACATGCGTTTGTACGATAAAGCATTGAGCTACTTTAAAAAGGCCGAGAAAAAAGGCTGGCAGTCCTCAGAAATGTATATTGGTTTGGGAGAGGCTCTGGCTATTGAATGGGATTCGCAGAAAATATTAGCCAAAAAAATCACTAATGAAAAAGAATATAAAATATATTTAGACAAGGCAAAAAACAAATATTACTATCCAGCAAAATCTTATTTGCAAAAAGCCCAAGAAAACTCCATTCACATTCATTACCTGAAAGCTAAAATAGCCTTAATCGATGCGGACCTTGAAACAACGATAAGAGAGTCACTATTAGATATTGACCAAAATCCCTGGCATTATGAAGCGCTCAGGCTTGCCTCACTGGCCTATAGAAAAAAATTTTTAAACTTAGGTTCTAAACAGGGTTATGACAGCGTTTATGAATTCCTTAATTTAAGCAATGAAGCTTTAGAAAAAGCCATTAAGATAGGAAGTTCTGACCCTTCTAATTATGTCAGCAGATGCTCAAATGCTTCTGTTGACATACAAGTGCAAAAATTATCGAATTATCAAAATATTAAGCAAGCGTTTAAAAAAGGGATAGAATATTGTGAAGCTTCTATTGTTTTAGATCCTGAAGCCGTTTCACCATTTGGTAATATTAGCCTGTTTCATTTAACAATGGCGGAGTACCATAAATCTATAGGTAAACCAGAATTTGAAAGCTACCAAAAATCCCTCGATGCTCTCACAAAAGGATTGAGCATTTTTAAAGACGAATACAAATTATTGGTGCTAACGACCAAACCACTCACACAATTAGCACAGCAAGCAATTAACAACTTCGAAGACCCTCTGCCTTTTTTTAATCAAGCGTTAAAAGATGCAAAGATTGCAACAAGTCTGAACAACCAATCTTACAAACCCATAGTTGCATTAGCGACCATTTACAAGGCAATGTCTGATTATTATTTTAAAACTAAGCACGATTTGGAATTGGCTGAAGAATTTATTAAAAAATCAATTCAAGCCTCTACAAAAGTGGATAAAATAAGAGGAAATTTTTTCAGCGCATTAAACCTAAACTATGCACGTTATGATTTAGCAGAAATTAAATACAAACAAGGGGACATCAAAAGTCCAATAGACTTAATCAAGATTTCAATAGCTGAAAGAATGAAGACCATTCCTGAAAGAACTATATATTTCAACCACTTTTATTCTGTCATGGAATCACAAATCAGATTGATTGAACACAAACTTGAACTTTCCTTGCCCATTGCAGAGGACATTGCTACAAGCTTGAAAACAATTAATTTTACGTGTTCGCTCGACAAATTATCCGATGATCAGATTAGTAAAATTCGCTTGATCACTGGTGTTTATCTTAAGCAAAAATGGCTCACAAAGAGCCATTTAAAAACCTGCAATAGACTTTAAAAGTATTTGATTACTCACTCGCTGCCATTCCCACTGGTAATCCAGAAACACTCATAGATTTTCTATTCTCGGACACGCTCCTAGGTATTAATCCAAAATTAATAAGCAAGAACAAAATTTATAACTAGACAACCAGCAGATAAAAAAGGATAATTTTACAACTCGTCAACAACTTAATTTTTATGTCGCTAGACATCAACCAATTAAAGCCCAATCAAATCACCTTATTATTGGGTAGAGCTACCGAAGGTGATAATCAGGCCTTGGATGAATTAATCCCTATATTATACCCAGAACTAAAACGCATAGCCTCGAGTATGCGACACAAGCATTATGACATTTCTAAAACATTAAATACCACTGCACTGGTCAATGAGGCTTGGTTGAAATTAAACAAATACGGAGTTAATGCCAGCAGTCGTAAGCACTTTTTCTGCATTATTGCCAAAGCCATGCGGCATATCTTGATCAATACTGCAGAACAAAAGCTTTCTCATAAACGAAAAGCAGATGTACACACATTTAATGAACAAAGTTTTGCTTCAGAGTCAGATGCTCAGTGGTTATTACAAATTGATAAAATCATTTCATCCTTAGAACAAACAAATGAGAGAATTGCTCAAGTATTTCAGTTGAAATACTTTTTGGCTTTTACCGAAGAAGAAACTGCTGAAATCCTCAATGTTTCAGATCGCACAGTCAGGCGTGATTGGATTAGCGTTAAAAAAATCATCAAAGAAATAATGCAGTAAATTTACCCTACTGTGATGGAAAATTTAACGGATATTAAATTTGGAGAAGTACAGCAATAATTCTATTGCTTAATGCCGATATAGAAACGCCATGTGGAATAACGGTTATTCAAATCCATGTTTGAAAATTAACTCATCCGCAAATTCATAACGTCCCATATCTGGTAACTCACCATCAATATCTAAACTATTAATACCAGGGATTAATGTTGCTTGATTAATTGCGGGGCTTGTAATATCCAAGTGATAATCCCCATTGGCTTGATTGATAAATTGAGGCAACCCTTCTAGACAATGTTCACAGACTCCTGATGCTGCAAAATAATCAGCAATATCATTATAATCTTCACCACTGTATTGAGCCGCTATATTTGTAGGTGCATATAACAAGTCGTAATCTTGTTTGAAATCTGGAGCATTATCGAGGAAGTAATAGATACCGTAAGCCGTACCTGACCAAATATTATTCTTCATAACCAAATGAGTCCAGTCAGCTTCATTAGAAACAGAAAAAGCTTCACGGTTGGGCTCAGTGGTTGCACCCGTATTGTGATAAATAAATATGTCACCATAAATTTCATCACCGATACTGAATTTTACTGCCCCTGTCTTCCAATCGGTATTAGTCAGATTTTTCATATCCACCATTAAATTTCTACTTATGTATGTTGGTCCTGCCAATGCTGGGGCTACAGATACGCCAATTAAAACTGTTTCAAAGCGGTTGTTTTGAATACGCACATTGGATGAATAACCATCGGTTTCAATACCATCATCTGACAACAAAACAAAACGGTTATTTTCCACATCAGAATTACTGGCAAAAGTGAGAATTTCTTGCCCAACTATTTTGACTCCATCAAACATTTCATGCACATAATTATCTGTGAAAATAGTCCCTTGACCTGAATATTCATCATTGGAACAATACAAAGCACCTCGTTCAAGCCAATACTGATTGTCTTTTACTGTATTCCAGTCAAGAGCTGTCACGCCTTGGTCTGAAAATTCATTATTCATGACCACCAAGTCATTAACCCGTGCCTCGAGTCGAATTGGAGTTTGCATGTGCTCGAATTTTGAGTTAACTATCCAAACATTATTAGAATTATCGGTGACATGAATAGCATTGGCATGCTCAGCTGAATTAAAGTTAACAAATGTGATTCCATCAATGACTAAATTAAACACATCATACATCACCATGGCATTCTTTAAATTTGAAACAGTCATTTGATGGCCATTTACCGATGCATTTCCAGGGAATTTAGCATAAACTTTTTGGCTGCTTGCCTCTGAATAAAACCCACCATCAGTACCATAAATCAAGTTTTGCAAGTCAATGAGTGAAAAATATTTAAACAGTCTATCGCCATCAAAACCAACGTAATACGTTTCATTATTGAGGCTATTTAACGGTGCGCTATATACATTATTGCCTTCATCCGTCCATGCACTTGCACTAAGAGTAGTCGAATCAGTTCCATCCATAATGACTTCTCCGTCTCCTGCGGACTTAATAGTTGTATAAGCTTGTGAACTAGTGGGTGCTTGTTGGAAGTACTCAACTGACTCGTGATAGGTTCCTGCATGAATCAACACAGTGTCACCAACCGTGGATTGATCAAGAGCATGTTGGATCGTGGCAAAAGGGTTTACAATTGAGCCATCACCTGTTGAATTATTGCCGGAGGTTGCAACATGTATCTCACTACCTGAGGATGTAGGAACTTGCTTACTACGTGTAGTGATTGATGCAGTACTCACTGGATTTGTAACACCATCAGGATCTGTGATTGTAACTCTCACTTCTACAGAAGTTTGGGGGCTTAAAGAAAAGACACTGCCAACAAATCTAGGAGGATAGTTCCCATAAGCAACGACATCAAGAAATACTTTAGACAAATCATGAACAGGCACAAAACCAGCCCCATTAATATTGGCCTCCATGGCTGCGGTAGCATTGTTGTTATCATCACCCGTAATATTGACCTGCACACCAACATTGTTAAATGTCGCATGGATGTCAATGCTGTTTGCAGTAGTACTATTTTGTGCCATTGCAAATTGCACTTGGAATATTAGAAGTATAAACAGTATTTTATAAGTTAATTTCATAGATGCTCTTGTAGATTTATTGTTCTTCTGCCATACCTATATTCGTGGATTACATAGAATAAAATTGTGATTGAATTAACAAAAAGAGTCAAGAAAAGTTAAAAGTTAAATTGAGGAGCCATATTCATAACAAATCCGAAATTTGACCCAAAATCCCACGCTTTCAGCCATTAGCGATTTTTTTTCAATAATCCGGTTATGAAAATCGTCAATTCATGGAAAAAGCCCTTGTTGTGGTTGATAGTACGTTTTTACAAACATAAAAATACATTCTGTGTGATTTTGATACAGAAATTAACGTTATTTTTGATGAATTCTTCGTCATCCTAAAAATTTCATCAGTTGATCAACAGTTAAAGCAATAATTCCAAACATGAGATGACTCATAACTTTGGCATGCCCCTTGACTCGAAGCATTCTTCCTTTGAATTCATCTTTCAATCGTCCTTTAACTCTTTCAACAGAGCTGCTTTGGTTGTATAGAATCATTTGTGCGGTTTTAGTGTAGCTTCTCTTTTAGCTTTTAACTCCAGCTCCACTTCTGCCTTTTTCCCTCTTTTTGGTCTTTCATCTATTATAGGTACATGGCCTAATGACATGCTGTGTTCTTTTATAATCGGGGAATCATAAGCTGCATCCATTAAGTCATATAAATTAGTGACTCTTTGGCTGGTTATTGTCGCAAGTGGTAGTGCAACTTGTGAATCATGTACTGATGCTGAGGTTAAAACGCAACTAATAGGAATGCCTGTATCAGATGAATCAATGTGAAGTTTATAACCCTGCCAACTAGATTTATAGCCTTTAGAATTCTTCTTTGTGCCAATATCACAGTGCATTGGTAAATCTGATAACATCGCATGTATTGTCATACCTAGTGCTTGTTGTTCAAGACGTGTTGGTTGTTTTGGTCGTTCTTCACCTTTCTTAGGGCGGCCTCTTTTCTTGGTAGGCTCTTGCTTGTTTGGCTTCTTATGAGGTTTTTCTCTAGCGTTAATTGCGGTTGAGTCTCTTGACACATGGCCAATGACTTGTTC
>Ga0316206_1000339_pt1 | contig 71984 bp, 73 predicted proteins | sample 6monthpyrite_MG_FD_204942 | JGI IMG/M metagenome (GOLD analysis project Ga0316206, IMG submission 204942) | Microbial mat bacterial communities from mineral coupon in-situ incubated in ocean water Damariscotta River, Maine, United States -... | ecosystem: Environmental > Aquatic > Marine >...
TGTCGTGAAGGCCAGGACGGCCGAGAGCGACGTCTCACAGCCCATATTCCAATTTAAACAGGCCAAAAAATTAAAACCACATATGCCGTGGAGCCCACGAATGGCGAGAGCGGCGTCTAACAGCTCATATCCAAATTTATAGAAGCAGAGTACAGAGAGTCGAGAATTGTAAGGATTGTTATTTGTTACCAATTAGTCACTATAATGTTGATGATGTAACACGCCTTAGCACTCTTCTGCCAAGGCCATAACCACAATCAAACAAACCGCGCCAACAACCCCAGCTCTCCCGGTTCACCCGGCACTGGAATCCTAACCTGATAACCACTACCTAAAGCAGATTCCATAGGTTTGTGATAAAAATCTTCCATTTTGTCGAGCGTATAGGATTGATTACCATCTGGCGTTATCAATTCTAATCTATCACCAACAGAAAACTTGTTTTTAACCAGAATATCCGCCGTTTTCGTCGCTGCATCATACGCCGTTATCTCACCGACGAACTGCTGCACATTATGTTTGGAAACATTTTCCAGGTAGTTCTGGTGATCCTGCGTATGGTGGCGTTGGTAAAAGCCATCGGTATAACCACGATTGGCCAAACCTTCGAGGGCGCCGAGTAATTGTTCGTTAAAGGGCTTACCGGCCTGTGCATCATCAATGGCCTGGCGATACAATTGCGCGGTACGTGCGACGTAATAATGAGACTTTGTGCGGCCTTCTATCTTTAATGAGTCAATGCCAATATCAACGAGTCGATTGATATGTTCGATGGCACGCAGGTCTTTGGAATTCATGATGTAGGTGCCAAGTTCGTCTTCCATGATTGGCATTGATTCGCCGCGACGTTGTCCTTCTTCAAGCAGGTAGACTTGATCGGCCATTGGGTGTCGCTCTAATTCACCGCATTGTGATAAAGCGGGTTCCACCTCTTCGTGTTTTCTATGGATATCACCTGTTGCATCTTCTTCAGCTTCGCTCATGTGATATTCCCATCGACAGGCATTAGTGCAGGTTCCCTGATTGGGGTCACGATGATTAAAATACCCGGATAACAGGCAACGACCGGAATAGGCAATACAGAGTGCTCCATGAACAAATACTTCCAGTTCCATATCCGGACAGCGTTGACGAATGTCTTCTATCTCATCGAGAGATAATTCGCGTGACAGAATGATACGGCTGACACCCATGGTCTGCCAAAAATTGACAGCGGCGTAATTCAGGGTATTGGCTTGCACGGATAAATGGATAGGCATATCGGGCCAGCGTTCTCTCACGAGCATGATCAGCCCAGGGTCCGCCATGATCAATGCATCCGGTTTCATGGCAATAACGGGCTCAATATCGGCAAGATAGGTGTCGACTTTTTTGTTATGTGGTAACAGATTACTGGCAACGAATAATTTTTTGCCGAGCTGGTGTGCAGTGTCGATACCCTTTTGCAGATTTTCCAATGTGAAATCATTATTCCGAACACGCAGGCTGTAGCGAGGTTGACCGGCATAAACAGCATCAGCGCCGTAAGCAAAGGCATAGTGCATATTCCGCAGTGTGCCGGCAGGTGATAATAATTCGACTTTCTTATTCATTATGATTTTATGACCTGGATAAATTTTTGTAACGCCTGGCCGCGATGACTGAGTTTATTTTTTGTAGCAGGATCGAGTTCTGCAGATGAGCAGTTTTCTTCTGCTACATAAAAAATCGGGTCATAACCAAATCCGTTTTTACCTTGTGGTGATGTCAGGATGCTTCCTTCCCAGGTACCCTGCGCAATGAGTGGCGTGGGATCCAGATCATGTCGCATAAAAACCAGCAGGCATTGAAAGCGCGCGGTGCGATTGGCATCAGGCACGTCTTTCATATCGGCGAGCAACTTTTGCAAATTATCTTCGTCGCTTGCATCTAACCCGGCAAAACGCGCCGAGTAAATGCCGGGTGCGCCATTTAGGGCATCGACTTCAATGCCTGAATCATCAGCGATAGCAGGCAGGCCTGTGTGTGCTGCGGCATTACGCGCCTTTAAAATGGCATTCTCAACGAAACTCAGACCGGTTTCTTCTACTTCTTCGACACCCAGCTCAGCTTGTGGGGTAACTTCCCAGCCGAGGTTGGCTAACAGATCGTTGAATTCACGAACCTTGCCTTTATTGTTGCTGGCTAATACGATTTTTTTCATGGCTGAATTTCAATGCGTGAACCTTGGTAAATTAGTTCAACGCTTCTTTCTGGTGTTGTATTAAATCGACGATGCCTTTTTTCGCATAATCGAGCATGGTGTTGAGTTCATCCTGATTGAAGGCATGCCCCTCGGCGGTACCTTGTACCTCAATAAACTGGCCCTCACCGTTCATGACAACATTCATATCAGTTTCGGCATTGGAATCTTCTGCGTAATCCAGGTCAAGGACCGGTTTATCGTTGAAAATACCAACAGAAACAGATGCAACCTGACCAAGTAACGGACTGGATTTCAATAAACCTTTTTCCGTTAAATGCGTAATGGCATCGGCCAGCGCGACAAAGGCGCCCGTAATGGAAGCCGTTCGTGTACCACCATCGGCCTGAATAACGTCGCAGTCGATAGCAATGCTGCGTTCTCCTAATGCCTTGAGATCGACAACAGCACGTAAAGCGCGACCAATGAGACGCTGGATCTCCATGGTGCGGCCACCTTGTTTGCCACGTGCGGCCTCGCGACCCATGCGCGAGCCGGTAGAACGTGGCAGCATGCCGTATTCAGCAGTTACCCAGCCTTGTCCCTGGCCACGCAAAAACCCGGGTACTCTTTCTTCGACCGAGGCGGTGCAGATAACCTTGGTATCGCCAAATTCAATTAGCACGGAACCTTCGGCATGTTTGGTAAAATTACGTGTAATGCGTATTTCACGCATTTGATCCTGTTGACGTCCACTAGGTCGCATAGGTTTGATCCTTTGTCTGGAATATTAAAAAGCTGAGTGATTATAGCTGAATGGTAATAGAAATGTGGGGCAGCTTATCTTTAATGTGGTAACAATATCAGGTGCTGTCCACATGGATTATAGGGGTATGCATCTATGGTCTATACCTGCATCTCCAATGTGTCTTCATTTAAAAACGCATCTGTTTTAAGTATTTTAATGCCCATCAGTGTCACATTATCGCTTGTAGGGTGGCTAATGCGTTCTGCTTCTTCAGCCATACGGTTGATGGCTGTATCAATATCAATGCCACCCAGCTTGGTAATGTCTTCTACGTTAATGGCGCCCCACATCCCATCACTACATAGGAGAAACAGATCGTTTTCCTGAATTTTTTTGATCTGGCCGGTTGAAATTGGTGGCATGTCGTTCGGACCGCCCAGGCAATATGTTACATAGTTACGCATGGGGTGAGTGAGCATTTCATCTTCAGAGATAACCTCGTTTTGATAAAGCTCTTCAATATAGGTGTGATCACGAGTCCGCACCTTAATGTCTCCATCACGAAGCAGGTATAATCGACTGTCACCCAGGTGCGCCCAATAGGCATCGTTTCCCTGGATCAGGCAAACCACACAGGTGGTGCGTGGGTAAAACGGCGGGTCACCGTCCTTGCCGAGGTGGGCAATGTTACGATGCGCTTCACGCATGGTCATTTTCAGAAATTCGTGCGGATTATCGACGGGTGTTTTTTGTTGCTTGAAATTATCGATAAAGCAGCTCATGGCTTCTTGTGCCGCCAGTTCACCGCCCTGATGCCCACCCATGCCATCGGCAACAAAAATTAGCACGCTGTCACCGTTTTCCAGTATGCAACCTCTATCCTGGTTCATGGCGCGGTCGCCAATACGGCTGGCACTGCCTTTATCAAATTGAATCATTATTTAACCCGTACAGCGCCTGGTGTCAGTTTTTCCCATAGGCGTTCACTTAAAGATTTATGTCTGTTTTCCAATGCTGGCAAGGCTTCAAGGAATGCGTCGAGTGTTTGTGGGCGACACTCAGGATCTACCTCGAGTGCCCAGTCGACTGCTTCCAGCAAACTTTTTGAATAATGTTTGCGAAACGCGCTTACCGCGGGCCTCATTGTATCATTATCATGGCGCTCATTGGCAGGGGGTGGTGGTTTTCCATTCATGCACGCGTAAATAGTTGCACCTAATGAGTAAATATCTGTCCAGGGCCCCATGTAACCGTTCTTATTGTATTGCTCCAATGGTGAAAAACCCTGTGAAGTGACATGACCTATTTGGTCCTGACGACTTAGCTGACGCTGATGCACTGCGCCGAAATCCAGTAACAAAGGTCGTCCACCACTACGAATGTGGACATTTCCGGGTTTGATGTCGAGATGCAGATAGCCATGTTCATGAATAAGCTTGAGTGCATCAATCAGTGGCGGGAAGATGGTTAGTATCAACTTTTCACTCAGTTGCCCCTTATGTTTGACGATGTATTCCTGTAATTCACTGCCTCTCTCGTAGTAGAGAGCCATGTATACCGTGTTATTGGCACGAAAAAAACTACGTACATTGACGATGTTATCATGTAGCAGGGTTGCTAATGTGCTGGCTTCCTGAAAAAACATCATGCGACCTTTCTGGAAGGCCACCATGGTGGAATCATCGCGCGGCATGACCGTTTCATCTGATTCACGTTTTGCCAGACGAGCTGGCATATATTCTTTTATGACAAACTCATTGCCTGTGTCGGTCTCTTCAGCAAGGTAAACAATGCTGAAACCGCCGCCGCCAAGCGTGCTTTTGATGCGAAAGTTTTCAAGAACCGTATTGGCTCGGAGTTGTTTATTCGGGCTTGTCATTTGCCTTGGCTAACCGTATGTTGTTCAATCGATGTTCCTTTGGGGTATTGTAAAAAGATGTTCCTGAACCTTGTTATTGATTAAAATCAACGATCTTAAGCATAGTATCGGCCATAAAACAGGTAACTTAATATGATTAAAAGCATGACAGGGTTTGCCCGTAAGGATAGTCAGCAAGAGTGGGGCAGCCTGGTCTGGGAAATTCGCTCGCTTAACCATCGTTACCTGGAGGTAAACGTTCGTTTGCCTGAGGAAATGCGTCAATTAGAGGCGTCAGTACGTGAGCAGGTGGCCAAACATCTTAACCGTGGCAAAGTGGAATGTAATTTACGTTTTAGTCGCTTGCCTGGCGCATTGTGTGATGTACACCTGAACCGTGATCAGGCTGGTAAGGTGATCCAGTTACATGCTGAAACTACTGAATTATTGCATGATTCCAGTAGCTTACGACCAATGGAGTTATTGCGATGGCCAGGTGTCGTCGAGGAGGCAGAAGCAGATCTGGGTTCAATACGAGAGCTGGCGTTGACACTATTTGAAAGTGCGCTTGCAGAGTTGGTCGAAAATCGTAAGCGTGAGGGTGGGAGCCTGAAAACGATAGTAAAATCGCGCTGTGATTCTATCGACAAAATTGTTATTGCGATCGTTGCGCGTCTACCGGATATTCGTGTACATGCGCGTCAACGACTCATGAAACGTATACAGGACATTGATGTTGAGCTTGATGAAGCACGGCTGGAACAGGAAATTGTCATGCAACTGCATAAAATGGATGTTGATGAGGAACTAGATCGATTGCAAACACATGTACAGGAAGTGAGTGATGTGCTTGAGCGTGATGAACCGGTGGGAAGGCGGCTTGATTTTCTTATGCAAGAGCTTAATCGCGAGGCTAATACGTTGGGCTCAAAATCGATAACCGTTGACTCAACAAATGCCTCAGTTGACCTGAAGGTTTTGATTGAACAAATGCGTGAGCAGATACAGAACATTGAATAAGGGTAATAAATACAATGAGTAATATAGCTATTAAGGGTACCTTGTATATCGTTTCAGCCCCGTCAGGGGCGGGTAAAACTAGCCTGGTTAATGCCTTGATCGATTCAACAGAAGAGTTAGTGGTATCCGTGTCACACACAACCCGTGCGCCACGTCCGGGCGAAGAGAGTGGCGTTCATTACCATTTTGTTAGTGTTGAGGATTTTCAGGCTCGGTTGGCGAATGATGATTTTCTGGAACACGCACAGGTGTTTGATAACTTTTATGGCACGTCAAAGCAGGCTGTTGAGGATATGTTGCAGTCAGGTAAAGATGTTATTCTGGAAATCGACTGGCAAGGGGGGCGCCTGGTAAGAGATCAACTACCTGATTGTAAAGGTATATTTATTCTTCCACCGTCGGTGGTTGCACTTGAAGAAAGACTTCGTGGTCGTGGGCAGGATAGTAACGAAATTATTCAACGTCGTATGCGTGATGCCAAGGCTGAAGCATCGCATTACGATGAGTATGATTATCTGATTATTAATGATGATTTTGAACAGGCACTGATAGAGCTTGGTGTGATATTTACAGCAAACAGATTGAAATTGAATACCCAAAAACAGCGGCATGCTGAATTATTGGCTGAATTATTGGCATAAAAGCTTGATTCCATATAAAATATTCGCCTGTTTGCGGATTACCTGGCAGACAGCGAAACTAGTTTGCCTCATTAATTAATTTTGGAGTTAAAACCATGGCTCGAGTCACGGTAGAAGATTGTTTAAGTAAAGTTGATACCCGCTTTCAGTTAGTCCTTATTGCCGCAAAACGTGCGCGACAATTGAGTAACGGTGCAGAAGCCCATCTCGATTGGGAAAATGACAAACCAACAGTTATGGCGCTGCGCGAAATTGCCGAGGGTTATGTCGACGTCTCTATTCTCGACGAAGAACTTAACAGGCGTGAAGCAGAAGAAGTATATGAAATTACTGAAGCGCGTATGCAGGAAGTTGTGAATGAATTAACTCAGGCTATGCCAGCAGCGACTGAGGCTGGAAAAGAGCCAAGTGTAGAACAGCCTAAACCTGAAGAAGGTGCGGCAGAATAAGTTTGTTTTTAGCTTAGTCCGCCTGTCAGAAAGATGAGAGGTGAGTCAGGCTCCACCCTTTTCAGAACGATGCGGTTGAAGGATTGAATGTAAAAACCCTACCAGTTCAGGATGAGATATTCCGAATCAGTCACCTTAGTGACTTACTGGAGGAATATCTTGAGCCTGATCAGGTTCGTGATGTCTATCGAGCTTATTTATTCGGTGCTGAGGCCCATGATGGGCAGCGTCGGGTATCTGGCGAGCCTTATATAACCCACCCCCTTGCAGTAGCAAAAATCCTCGCTGACATGCGCATGGATTGTCAGGGCATTATTGCGGCAATTTTGCATGATGTCATTGAAGATACTCCCACAGCAAAAGAGCAAATTGAAAAAGAATTTAGTAAGGAAGTTGCTGAACTTGTCGATGGGGTGAGCAAAATTACCTTGATGGATTTCGGTTCCAAGGCCGAAGCGCAAGCTGAAAATTTTCGCAAGATGATGTTGGCCATGGTGAAGGATATCCGTGTCATCATGATCAAACTGGCCGACCGTTTACATAACATGCGCACATTGGGCGTTATGCGTCCGGAAAAACGTCGGCGGATTGCACGCGAGACACTCGAAATATATGCACCCATTGCTAACCGTCTGGGTATGAATAAACTCAGGTTGGAACTTGAAGACCTTGGCCTGGCTGCGCATTATCCACAACGTTATCGTGTGCTTAAAGATGCGGTTATAAAATCGCGCGGCAATCGAAAGGAGATTCTCAATAAAATCGAAACGTCTATTAAGCAACGTCTGATACAAGAAGAACTGAAAGGCATGGTTGTCGGGCGCGAGAAACACTTATATAGCATCTACATGAAAATGGTTAGCAAGAGACTATCGTTTCGCGAAGTGTTTGATATGTACGCCTTCCGGATCGTTGTCGAGACTGTGGATCAGTGTTACCGGGTGCTGGGCGTGGTGCATAATTTGTATAAACCAGTGCCAGGTAAATTCAAGGACTATATCGCTATTCCCAAAGCAAATGGTTATCAATCGCTGCACACGGTTTTATTCGGTCCTTATGGTGTGCCAATAGAAATACAGATTCGCGGCAAGGACATGGATGAGGTTGCTGAATCAGGTGTCGCAGCGCATTGGTTATATAAAAGTGGTGATAATAATTTCCCTGCCAGCGCGCGTGCACGAGAATGGTTACGCAACTTGCTCGAATTACAGAAACACGCAGGTGATTCACTTGAGTTTATTGAAAATGTCAAAATTGATTTGTTTCCTGACGAAGTGTATGTCTTTACGCCTAGTGGTGAAATCATGGAAATGCCTCGTGGCGCATCCGTCGTTGACTTTGCTTATGCCGTTCACTCTGATGTAGGTAATACCTGTGTAGCAGCACGTGTAGACAGGCGGCTCGTGCCTTTGAGAACTCAATTATATAATGGCCAAACAGTTGAAATAATTACTGCGAGTGGCGCGCACCCTAATCCATCCTGGTTGAGTTTTGTGGTAACGGCCAAGGCACGAACCAACGTTCGTCATTATCTGAAGAATCTGCGACAAGAAGAAGCGATAGAGCTTGGTAAACGCATGCTGGATAAGTCCCTGCGAGAAATGGAATCTTCGCTAATTGATGTTGGCGAAGAACAAATGAATGATCTTCTTGAGGTCAGCCAATTTCCTCATCGCGAAGCTTTATTTGAAGATATAGGTATGGGCGGGCGCTTGTCTATGCTCACAGCCAGGCAATTAGTTGATACTGAACATAATGATTCTGAGAACAAAGGTAAGTCACACCCACTTGTGATCAAGGGTACAGAGGGAATGGTGGTGAGTTTCGCCAAGTGTTGTCACCCTATACCGGGAGACCCCATTGTTGGTTTTGTCAGTACTGGGCGAGGAATTGTTGTGCATACTCAAGGCTGTAAGAACATTGCAGACTATCGTAAACTTGCGGAAAAATGGATTGATGTAGAATGGTCACTAGAAGTCGAGGGCGATTTTGTCGCCGAGATGCGTGTCGATGTTGCTAACCAACGAGGTGTGCTCGCAACGTTGGCGGCCATCATTTCAGATCTGGATTCGAATATCGAAAATGTTGATATTGAAGAGCGTGATGGTATAACCAATAGTATTAATTTTACAATGACAGTAAAAAATCGAAACCATTTGGCAGCCATAATGCGCAGGGCCAAGAGCGTTAAAAATGTCATGCGCATCAGTCGTAAGAAAAGTTAAATAAAAATCAGGTAAATAATTTTTTATAGGAATAAAAATGACACGCGAAATCATATCCACCGACAAAGCCCCCCAGGCCATTGGCACCTATTCACAAGCGGTTAAAGTGAATAATACCGTATATATGTCAGGACAAATTCCTTTGGATCCCGTAACAATGGAATTGGTCACTGGTGATATTTCTCAGCAAATCAGACGTGTATTTGATAATTTATCTGCCGTGGCCGAAGCTGCTGATGGTAGCCTGGCTGACGTGGCCAAGCTTAATGTTTTTTTAACAGACCTCGGTCATTTTCCTGTAGTGAATGAGATTATGGCTGAATATTTTCAACAACCTTATCCTGCGCGCGCAGCTATTGGTGTTGCTGCCTTGCCGAAGGGTGCCGAGGTTGAGATGGATGCGGTTCTTGAGCTGTAAGTATTCTAAAGATCTTTCTTATTATTGCAGGCATATTTTAGTCCAGGCTTGCTAGGTAAGAGACGTGATCCCGTGACGACCAGTAATGCAAAACCCTTGATCGATCAACCTTTGTCACTATTAAAGGGTGTAGGTCCGCGGATCGAGGAAAAGCTGAATAAGATTGGTTTGCAGAATATCCAGGATCTCCTCTTCCATCTGCCACTAAGGTACCAAGACAGGACCCGTGTCTTGCCGATGGGGTCATTGCGTGTAGGTGATCAGGCTGTAGTGGAAGGTACTGTTGACTTGACCGAGGTCAGCTTTGGCCGACGACGTATGTTGTTATGTCATATCAGTGATGGGACTGGTTCCTTGTTACTTCGTTTTTTTCATTTTAGTAACGCACAAAAAGAATCGTTGGCACGTGGATCACATATCCGTTGTTTCGGAGAGGTGCGTCTGGGAAAAAAGAACCTGGAAATGGTGCATCCTGAATACCAGCGTTTTTCCGAGTTGACTGATATAGCAACAGAGGATGCCTTAACGCCGATATACCCTACCACTGATGGTGTGCATCAGTTAAAAATGCGCGATTTAATGCAGCAGGCATTGCAACGGATGTCAGTCAGTCAATTTGCGTTAACAGAATATATCCCTGCAGATGTTTTATCTGAAAATGATTTGATGGATATTAATCAAGCCGTGCAGACATTACATTACCCCCCACCCGATGTTTCTGTAGACCTTCTAAAGCAAGGGCGTCATCCGGCACAACAACGTCTGGTGTTTGAAGAGCTACTGGCTCACTATCTGAGCTTGCGTCAATTACGAAATAAAATGCAAAAGCATCAGGCTCACCGATTGCGCCAGGATGATGAACAATGGCAGATCTTTTTGAGAGCGCTTGCTTTTGATCTGACAGGCGCTCAACAAAGGGTTATTAGTGAAATTGGCCGTGATGTAGATCAATGCTTCCCCATGATGCGACTGATACAGGGTGATGTAGGATCAGGAAAAACTATTGTTGCAGCTGCAGCGGCGTTGATGGCAATTACATCAGGGCATCAGGTGGCACTCATGGCGCCCACTGAAATTTTATCTGAACAGCATCGACAAAATTTTTGCAATTGGTTTAATTCAATGGGTATCTGTGTGGTGTGGTTGTCCGGTCGCATGAAAGCAGCGCAACGGAGAGAGGCGCTGGAGCAGATGCGCAATGGTCGGGCGCAAATGGTGATTGGCACGCATGCCTTGTTTCAGGAAGAAGTAACATTTAATGATCTGGCATTGGTGATTATAGACGAGCAGCACCGTTTTGGTGTACACCAGCGTTTGGCCTTGCGTGAGAAAGGCAATGATAATGGAGTAGTGCCGCACCAGTTGATCATGACGGCAACACCGATCCCACGTACGTTGGCGATGACTGCCTATGCAGATCTGGATGTGTCCGTAATAGATGAGTTACCGCCTGGACGAATACCGGTCAACACGATTGTTATCCCTGATAGTCGTCGTCATGAAGTGCTTGTGCGAGTTAAAAGTGCCTGCTCGCAAGGTAGTCAGGCATATTGGGTGTGTACACTGATAGAAGAGTCAGAGTCATTGCAGTGCCAGGCCGCCGCTGAGTCCGCTGAATTATTACAACAGGCCTTGCCGGATTTGCGTATAGGTCTGGTGCACGGGCGACTTAAAGCCGAACAAAAAGAACAAGTCATGATGCAATTCAAGGCAGGTGAAATTGATTTACTGGTCGCGACCACCGTTATTGAAGTAGGTGTGGATGTGCCAAATGCGAGTTTAATGATTATCGAGAATGCAGAGCGTCTGGGTCTGTCTCAATTACACCAGTTAAGAGGCAGAGTCGGCCGTGGTGCAAAAGAAAGCAATTGCGTGCTTATTTACCAGGGGAGCCTGTCGCAAATGGCGCGTTCACGGTTGTCAGCGATGCGCGAGACCAATGACGGTTTTGTAATAGCTCAACGAGACCTTGAATTAAGGGGGCCAGGTGAAGTGTTGGGTACGCGCCAGACAGGCATGGTGCAGATGCGTATAGCTGATATTGCTAGAGATCAACATCTTTTGCCCGCAGTAAATATGGCGGCAGAAATCATGTTACATAAACAATCGGATTCTGTTGCTGGTCTGATACGGCGCTGGCTGGGTGATAATATTCAATACGGACGTGTATAATTCCATTATCACGATGTTGTTAAGCAGGTAAGCAGGACGAATTTTTGAGTAAATTGTTATCACATAAAACAAACGAGGCAAACTGGAAGCCATATTCACGCTTATATCATCCTGGTTTGTCTGCTTTGCAGTTATCATGGTTACTTGATACTTCATCATTAACGCAGCGTCTGATAGCAGGTAGCGGTGGGCAATTTCAGGTTGAAGTGATTAGCGAGCAATGGGTAAAACCCATGTTGAGTGAGCGTGAATTGCTGGGCATGAACAGTGATATACTTGCAAGGGTGCGCCATGTTCGTTTGATGTGCAATGGACAGCCTTGTGTGTTTGCTCGAACAGTGATCCCCTATACGACTTTGCGTGGTCCGGTACGGCGACTCTCGATGTTAGGTAATAAATCGCTGGGTGCGGTTTTATTTGCGGATCCGACTATGCGTAGAGGTGATCTTGAGATCGCGGCTATTGGCAAGAATGATTTTCTGTATGAACAGGCCATGAAAGGTATTCGACAAATAAGGCATCATATTTGTGGTCGCCGATCTTTATTTTATTTGTCTGGTAAGCCGCTGTTGGTTAATGAGATATTTTTACCGGGTATAGAAAAATTAAAATGAGCACGCCAGCCGCTTCAACACCGCCGTCACCTGTGTCGCCAAAAACAGTATTTTGGCGTGACCGTGCCTATCAGTATTATCTGTTGGCTCGATTAAATAAGCCCATAGGAATTTATTTGTTGTTATGGCCAACGCTGACAGCTTTATGGATAGCAGCAGAAGGTTTTCCGCGATGGGATGTACTGATCGTATTCACATTGGGTGTAATGTTAATGCGCTCTGCTGGTTGTGTTATTAATGATTATGCTGATCGTAAAATAGATTCCGAGGTGAGCAGGACAGTAGATCGACCTATCGCAAGTGGAAAAGTGTCTTCGCGAGAAGCATTGTTATTGTTTGCATCACTGTCCCTGATTGCATTTATACTCGTGTTGTTCATGAATGATCTGACCATATACCTTTCATTTGGAGGGATCATACTGGCCGGTATTTACCCATTTATGAAGCGTTATACTTATTTGCCCCAGGTTTTTTTGGGGGCAGCTTTTGCGTGGGCGATTCCCATGGCCTTTGCGGCGCAGACAGAAGAAATTCCTCAGGTAACCTGGATTTTGTTTATTGCCACGGTGTTGTGGGCAACGGCTTACGATACGATGTATGCCATGGTTGATCGTAATGATGATATCAGAATTGGTGTTAAATCAACGGCTATCCTGTTTGGTGATATGGACAGAATGATTATTGCCGGTATTCAGTTTATGATATTTGTGGCATTGATTATGTTAGGTCAACGCCTTGAGCTGGGTTTATTTTATTATCTTGGTTTAATTGTTGCAGCAGGGCTTGCGGGTTATCAGCAATACCTCATTCGTAAACGTCAGCGTGCGAAATGTTTTAAAGCGTTTTTGAATAATCATTGGTTTGGATTGGCGATTTTTGTGGGTGTTGTGTTGAATTACACGTAATGTATAGAGATGTATGAGTGTTTCAAAACTCGGCAAATAAATTGGAATAGAGCTAATGAAAATTGCGCATATCGTAAATGTTACCGAAATAGATGAGTCAAAGAAGGCTTCCTATTTGCATATTGCTCAGCCGCTGACATTGAGGTCTATGGTTATCGCACAGGAAAAGGCGAAGGGCGTGGTTGACGTGGATTTAGTGGCTGTCAAACATAAGACGGAAGATGTCAGTATTCCTGATGAATTCAAATGGGCGCCGGATATAGTAAAATATGCTTGGGAACATATTGACGCCCTGAAAGATATAACTCCTCACAAACCATTACCTCGAGTAACAGATATAGTCGAGAGTCTCTATCACTCTTCGGAAGCTGAGTATTTTATATATACTAATCTTGATATTGGCCTGTATCCCCATTTTTACATTAGGGTCAATGATATGATAGAGAAAGGATATGATGCGCTTTGCATTAACAGAATAGATTTACCAAAGGAGTATAGAGGGGTGCTGCTTGATGAAAGTAACATTGAACAAATTTTCGAGATTTCAGGAATCAGGCATCCCGGTATCGACTGTTTTGTTTTTAAAAAAGAAATATTACCAAGCCTTGATATGGGTAATGTTTATATCGGTTACCCGCCCATTGGTCAGGTCCTGAAGACGCAGGTGGAAGCCAATGCTGAAAATTTCTTCTGGGAAAGAGAAGAAAGACTGACATTCCATATAGGTAGTGATAGGGCTTGGATGGGCAAAAGCGCTTACTTGGAAGAAAACCTGAATCAGGCCAGAGGATTATATGTGGACTGTTTTTGACAAGATCGGTACTACGTGAGGGCGTATCTGTTGGCCACTAAGTCTGGAGTGGCCAGAAAATGATTATTGTTTTTTCGCTGCTAAAGTTAATATTTTTTGTACTTAAATAACATGGATATTACACAGACCCATAATAGCCATTGGACGGAAGAACTCGAGAGGATCGGTTTCTGGTTTGTGGATATTCCACGAACATCTTCAAGTAGTATAAGAGCTGAACTTGGCAAGGAGTTCGGGGCTTTGCATGGAAAATCCAATTTACTGGAAAAAGAATTTTCGACCAGTCAGGTGGTCAAGGACCATATGCCCGCAAAAATGATGTTAGAGGCAATCGGGAGGGATCTGTGGCAAAAATTATTTACATTTTCCTTTGTAAGAAATCCATGGGATAGAGTCCTTTCAATGTACTTCTATAGAATACGTAAGAAACATTTTACAGAAGATTTTAAATTTAAAGACTATGTCCTGGAGCTGGAAAGACATCTTACCAGGCATCGCAGTGATTTATTTCTCTATCATGGTCACTATTTCTCGAACAGTGATTATATCCTTGATCAGGATAACAAACCCCTGGTTACTTTTATCGGTAAGTATGAAAACAGAGAGCATGATATCGAAAATATCAAAAAGGAAATAGGAGTTAAAACTATCGGAGAGTTATGGATCCAGGCATCAAGCCCTGAAAGCAGACATTATTCTCGCTATTACGATGATGATACGAAAAATATTGTCAATAAGTTGTATTCAAACGACATACAAATGTTCGGGTATCAGTTTGATGAAGACGGCTAGCAGGTAACAGGATTTATCGCATATGTATGGCGCCGTTGTGGTTAGATTGAACATGCTGGACATGTATTAATGGATCATTTATTCTTTCTGTGCATGTAGATTTTGGTGTACGGGCGTTGGATTCTCTACCTTTGAAATTACCCAGTGATCCTATGATCAGACATAACTAATGAATCTTAAATGATAAGGAAAAAATTATTGGTAACCGGTTGCGGGCGTAGCGGCACGCTATATGCGACTGAGGTATGGCGCTCACTGGGGCTCGATATTCGTCACGAAAGGCCTGTGCCGCCAAATGGTGTAATGGGCAAGGATGGTATGGCATCGTGGTTCATGACCGTAGATGATCCCGATCCTCCGTTCGGACCAAGTGCAAATCAATATTCTTTTCAATATATCATTCAACAGGTCAGGCACCCATTAAAAGTAATCGCCAGCGTGGCGCAATTCATACTCAGGATGGATCCGAGCTCAAAGGCTTATATCGAACGTAATTGTGTAGGGGCAAGGCTTACAGAGCAACAACTTCAGCTGGATGATACCGCGCGTCTAATAATGCAGGCAGCACTATACTGGTATTACTGGAATCAAATGGCTGAGACGAAAGCCAATGTTACCGTCCAGGTAGAAACTTTACCGCTAGTTCTGCCAGGTCTTTGTCAGGAAATGGACCTGAAGTATCGTCATGATAGAGTGGAAAATATCCCGAATACTATTAACAGGCGACAGAACTATATAAGAGAGACCCCGTGGGTCATATCCTGGGAACACATAAGACAGCTTGATGAGAAGCTCTATATACAAATTTTCGATCTGGCAAAAAAATATGGTTACTGATGAATAGCGAAAAGCTCTATAGCTGGTAAAATACTAGGTGGCATCATGTTGGATATTCGCATTAGATAAAACGTTTAAAAATAATGATAGTAATTAACAAACTGATTAAGGATGCTAAATATCGACGTAAAATTATTGGGTGCTTGGTGTTTGTTCTGATTTCTGCGCGCCTCATGCAGCAAAATAACGCTATATAATTGAATTACATCTTTCGTGAAAAAGCAAAAATCATTTAATGGCTAAATCCTTTCACGCTTTATTCATTGAATTTAACATTGGAGGAACACCTTCCTCCATTTGGCCACAAAAAATCGGCGCGAATAATCCCTTAAATAATTCTTTATGTATTACAAGCGTTCCTGAACTGGCTTTTATAATTCGATTATTTTGTAGTTGGTGAAAATAAACCCAGTCAACATGTGAGCGCGCCAATGAAAATGATTAGGTTTATCGAGATCCGTGATTATAGGGTTATATTTAGGGTCATCCTCACCCTTTTCTTTACCAATCATGGTTGCCAGGTGTCTTCCGGTCTGGCGTATTGTTCGATGGTGCGCTTATATGGGTAAATTGTAACCAAATCTTTCGAGTTCCCAGGCATATTTCTCTTTGACGATCTGTTTGGTTTTATTGTCATAATAATCCTGGATATTTATTCTGTGGTGTCTTATTCCTTTCTTGAACTCTGGAATACGTGAAGCTTCAAAAGGGATCGAAAGATGGTTGCATACATGCTTTATGCCATTATGTAAGTCCTCAAAGTGAATAAAATAATCAACGCATTCTTGCTCGTCAATTAAGTACTTATCTCGATCAATATGTATACCTCCATTCTGAATCCAGCGTCTAAAGTTATCAATTATAGTACATTTAGCTATTTGTCTGTTATCCAAAAAAAAATGTTTGTAATCCCAAAAAAAAGCGGAAATTAATTTATCGAATGGGTTTCGAATTACTGTAAACTTAAAATAACTTTCAAAAATATCGTGACCGATCAGGTCGCTTATTCTCTTAGCAGGCATGTGGTTATACCATGTTAAGTTGTCTTTTTTAATTCCTCTGTATCCGATGATGCCGGTTTCTGAGATGAATTCTTCACGAGGATGAGACTCCTGCCACTCTCCGTCAGGCATGCAGTATTGTTCGAAGTATGATTCGACTGATGTTCCTGCTGTCTTGAATGTTTTAGTAAAAATAAAATGTTTTTTATGACTAACAAGCATGGCATTTTCTCCAGGTATTAGTTTTATCGAACAGCCTGCTGTAACTGGAAAATAAAAAAGCGTGGTTTTTTCAATAGCAAAAAGACATGGTCAAGCTAAAGAGAGTTATATAAAGATTCACTATGGTTAGTTTCCAGTCATATTGATATAAACTTCTAAATTACCACTTATTGTTAATATGAGGTATTTACAGTATCCACTTTAAGAAGAGTGATTAACTACATAATCTCACAAGCCTCATCAAAATCCAGCCTGGGACTACGCGGGAAAATCTTACTTTCATCACCATGTCCGATCGCACAGATCATATTGATTTTAATTTTCCCATCAGAGAAAAATTCAGTATTCATTTTGTCGGCATCAAAACCGGTCATAGGGCCACAATCCAGCCCCTGGCTACGTGCTGCCATGATGAAATAAGCTGCTTGTAATGTGCTATTGCGAAAGGCGGTATTATAGATCGCGTCGTCATTGCCTACGTACCATGATCTGGCATCGGTGTGTGGAAAGAGTTTGGGTAATTTTTCATAGAACTCCATATCCATGCCAATCAGGGCAACAACGGGTGCGGTTCTGCATTTCTCGACATTACCTTCACTGACACAGGTCAATAAACGCTCTCTGGCTTCATCGGAGCGGACAAACTGAATACGAGCAGGGCAGCAATTTGCACCGGTTGGCCCCATTTTCATGAGATTGTAGATAGTGTTTATCTGTTCGTCGGTTACGGTTCCTGTTTGCCAGCCATTATGGCTACGCGCATTATTAAACAGCGTGTCCAATGCTTCTTTAGATAAAGTGTTCAAGATTATTCTCCTGTATTTTATTTTGTCCCGAGCGCAAACAACACGCTGATATCCATTCATAGCCCCTTGTCGTAAACAAGCTCACTGGCGATATTATGGATTTCCATTGTGATGAACTTGTTCGAGTGCTGTTTGCATGTGTTCGGTTGTGACCGGAAAACAGAGTGCAGCATCTATGTTGTACTGGGCCTGTAGGCGTTCAAATGCATGTTGATATTCTTTTTCATATAAAACAATGACCTTGCAGTGTGGGTGCTGGCCCTGAATGGTTGCCAGTATAGATTCCAGGCTACTGGTTCTATCACGGAAATCTGACTGAAAATTGAATTCAGCAACAAGCACAGCCGGGGACTGCTTTTTCATTGTCGACAATGCCTTACGAACGGATTTTACCGAGATTATTTCATATCCTTGCTTGCTGTATATAGGCGAAAAATCCGGATAACCTCCAATTTCAATGATCGATATGAGTGTCAGCATGGTTTTATTGGAGGACCCTTCTGGATAATTAGGTGTTATTTTGGTTAGGAAAAAGCATTGTATAGTAAAAAAGTAGCGTATAGAAACCATCGGGTATTTAATAGGCAGATCGGTAAAATTTAATATTTATTAAATAGTATCAATAACATATGGTTAATTTATGTCGCAAATATGGCCTCTTATTCAATCAATTTTGATGTCTGTATTAAAATATATTATCAAAAACTAATATATTAACTGGAAATGCCTGATATAATTAATCTCATCAAGATAGCGTACCTGCCAGATTTGATCTTTGCAGGTGATTATCAGCGTAGAAATTTATCTACACGATTTAACGAACTTATGACTATATTAATAGTGATGAGCTCATGAATTTTTGACTTATTTTAGAGAATCGTATTTTTGGAGACAAGGCTATGAGCGAGAAGCAAGATATAATCAAACGTATGCTCGAATTACAAAAGAAATTTTCTGATTTCGAACATGAAAATGGCGTTAACGGTTTCGATTACTATACACCTGGTGATGGCCATCCTTTAGATGGATACCGTCAGGAATATAATGAACTGGCTAACAAGGTTGTTGACCTTGCTCATGGTGAAGCTGGTTCACATCGATAAGTTTAAATACTTTTTGGTGTAGAAAAGCCGATGTTATTACATCGGCTTTTTTTTGGCCATGGATGGCCTTATGCTGCGGGCGCACGGATGCGCAAGAGCAGCGTCTCACAGTAAATATCGCACTCAAATCAGAGTAATGATACAAAACCATCTCCTTATGCTGCGGGCGCACGGATGCGCAAGAGCAGTGTCTCACAGTAAATATCGCACTCAAATCAGAGTAATGATACAAAACCATCTCCTTATACTGCGGGCGCACGGATGCGCAAGCGCGACTTCTATAGCACGTACCCATACTATTTGATTCGCATGCGCAAGAACGATTCTCCCAGCACATATTGATATTTAATATCAGGCATTCAAAATGTGGCAGTTTGGTCGCAAAGGGAGCGAGTGATATCTTTTAGTCCATATTCAACCCCTATTAGATATTCATGTGAATTTTTGTCTTTCGCTGGGGTCATATTAGTCATGACTTCTGAAAATAATCATTCACTGATTTTTGTCTACAATGCCGATAGCGGGTTGTTTAATACGCTTACAGATATTGCGCACAAAGTATTATCCCCACAAACCTATTCGTGTAATCTTTGTGCTATCACGCATGGACTGTTTAGTGAGAGGGATGAATGGCGCCAATTTCTTGAGCAGCTTCCAGTGTCACTTGAGTTTTTGCATCGTGATGAATATGAACGTCAATATAGTCAGATCGACTGCATGTATCCTGTTGTACTGGAACGTAAGGGTGATGTTTTGGATGTTTTGATTTCCAGTAGTGAAATAAACCGCTGCAAGAATGTTGATGATCTGGAAGCGCTGATTCGAGCTATACTTTAGATAAGCCGGATTTCTCGGTTATTTTTGGGGTATTAAGGGAAATTTCGGATAAAAACATAAAAACTAATGAAATCATCCTATTTATTCGATTAAATATGACAAATTGCTAATATTATCTCCCGCTAATGCGCGATTTCTAGTACAATGCGCAGCCATTTAACGCATGAGTATAGACCCTGTGAATGAGAAACTACGTAATATAGCCATAATCGCCCACGTCGACCACGGTAAAACAACCCTAGTTGATAAACTTCTGCAGCAGTCTGGTACGTTTGATGAACGGGCACAAATGACTGAAAGGTTGATGGACTCCAATGATCTCGAAAAGGAACGTGGCATCACTATCCTGTCTAAAAATACTGCGATTGACTGGAACGGCTATCATATCAATATCGTCGACACCCCGGGACATGCAGACTTCGGAGGTGAAGTAGAACGCGTACTGTCGATGGTTGATTGTGTTTTATTACTGGTAGATGCGGTTGAAGGCCCCATGCCTCAAACACGTTTTGTAACCCAAAAAGCATTTGATCTTGGTTTGCGTCCGATTGTTGTTGTTAACAAGATTGACAAGGATGGTTCTCGTCCTGACTGGGTTGTTGATCAGACATTTGACCTGTTTGATCGTCTTGGTGGAACCGATGAGCAGTTGGATTTTCCTGTTGTCTATGCGTCCGCTATTAATGGTTTTGCATCTCTCGATAGTGATGTCCGTGAAGGTGATATGACGCCTTTATTTGAAACAATTATCAAAGAAGTTGACGCCCCCGACCTTGATGAAAGTGGCCCTTTTCGCATGCAGGTGACTAGCCTGGATTACAACAGTTATGTTGGTGTCATTGGTATTGGTCGCGTTGAGCGTGGCAGTATCAATAAGAATGGCAGCGTTACGCTTATCGACACCGAAGGCAAAACACGCAATGCACGAATGCTGCAGATATTCGGTTTTCTTGGTCTTGAACGCGTAGAAGTGGATTCGGCAAAGGCGGGCGACATTATTGCATTTACGGGTATCGATGGACTGAATATTTCAGATACGTTATGTGACCCTGCAAATGTTGAGGCATTGCCGCCGCTGACGGTTGATGAGCCGACGGTATCCATGACTTTCCAGGTGAACAAATCACCGTTGGCGGGTAAGGATGGTAAGTTTGTTACCTCTCGCCAGATCAAGGATCGACTTGAAAGAGAGCTTGTGCATAATGTTGCGCTCCGTGTGGAGCCAACAGAAGACCCAGACAAATTCCGCGTCTCGGGTCGTGGTGAATTACATCTTTCTGTCCTGATTGAAACCATGCGTCGTGAAGGTTACGAGCTGGGTGTGTCACGCCCGGAGGTTATCGTTAAGGAAGTTGATGGCATAAAACAGGAACCATACGAACAATTGACCGTGGATGTTGAAGAACAGCATCAAGGCGGTGTGATGGAGAAACTGGGTATTCGAGGGGGCGACCTGAAGAACATGGTTCCTGATGGTAAAGGACGTGTTCGTCTGGACTATCTTATACCTGCTCGTGGCCTGATTGGTTTCCGCACAGAATTTATGACGGCGACCCAGGGAACTGGTTTGTTATATAACGTTTTTGATCACTATGCGCCTGTGAAACAAGGTGACTTTGGTCAGCGCCTTAACGGGGTGTTGATTTCAAATGGTCCAGGCAAGGCAGTTGGCTTCTCTTTGTTTAACTTGCAAGAGCGTGGCCGTATGTTTGTTTCACCTGGTGATGAACTATATGAAGGAATGGTCATTGGTATCCATTCACGTGATAACGATTTGATCGTAAATCCTCTTAAAGGCAAGCAGTTAACCAATGTTCGAGCATCTGGTACGGATGAAAATATCGTTCTGACTCCGGCTATCAAGCAAAGCCTGGAGCAGGCGCTTGAATTTATTGATGACGATGAACTGGTTGAAGTAACACCAAACTTTATTCGTTTGCGCAAAAAACTTCTCCTGGAGCATGAACGTAAAAAGGCAGTGCGTGAGTCCAAGAACTAGAATATCAAGCTGAATAAAGAAACCCGGCTAGAGCCGGGTTCAAGTGGGGGGTTATAACCATCTTGGTTATGTTGATCAATCAGCTATTTCCGTATAGCTGATTGATCTCCTTCCGTGGAGTAGATAGTAAATCATCTTCCCTGTTGTCAATGCTATCCTGCAATGACTGTATGGATCTATTATGGGTCATGCTTCAAGATCTGTCAGTCAGCCAATGTTATCTCAACACGTAGGTTAAATCCGAAAGGTCTGGGTTGATTGCCTGACAAGCGTAATATATTTGTGTCTAAGTGGTATTATTGATTTGGCATGTTGCAATGTTAATTTATGACACGTATTGATTGAGATAAGAACTGTGAGACGTCGCTACGCACATCCGTGTGCTCTCGCGACCAAAGTGCCATTCATACGAAAAATATATAAACGGTCATAGTGCCAATCCTTAGAAGAATCTAAAGACGGTAAATAAGCCCATCCTTGGGTAACAGGCCATGCCTTCGAAAAGTAAATAAACGGTCCAAAAAAAACCCCGGTAAATTACCGGGGTTAGCTGTGCCAAAAACTGGCTAGAGGTGATTGAGCCCGTCAATGAAAGATCCATATCCCTTGACCGGCGTCTGTTCCATAGACCTGTACTACTATGCATCCTGCTGATTACCTTCCTGGTAATCCGTGTTTCCTTGCTGTAGCCATTCCTGGCCGGGTTCTTGCTCCTTGCTGGTCCGCCACCCTGGCAACCGAAATCCTTTGACTGGGCTGTTCCATGAGCCCTGCTTTGCTCCCTGCTAATCGCCGTCCTAGCAATTATGTCGTGGATGTATTGTGTCATAAGCAGCGAGATTGAAAAGTCGGTGAATACCGGATTGTGCTGTAGGAGTATTCCTACAGCATATCAGTAAATGACTGTATGTATTTGTTGCATCTATATATAGAGAGAATAATATGTCATATTAATCGATAACAATAATTAATTAATGCATATGGAGGCGGTTATGATAGGTAAAAAGAATATCGTTTTTGGTTTTATTTATCTGGTATTTACAGCAGCGCTTGGGCCTTACATGATCCAGACTATGTTTCCTGATATGGGTAATGCCTTACAAGTAAAGCAACGTGATGTGGGTGCACTACAGCAATTAGCTGAAAATGATTTTGAAAACCCTGAAACTATGGAGCCGATGACGGCAATGCAGATATCTCAGGCGAATACTAAGGGTATACTGGCTTTAAATCTACTCGGCAACGTACAGGCGCCTATTGATAACATGAAAGGCGGGCCTCATGCGCATGGTAACCTGGAGGCTGTGTTGAATATTGTTGCAGGCCTGTGTTTATTCTTTCTTGCGGCCCCTCGCTTGTACAAACAGATAATCAGCTGGTTATTTATTGCGGGTGCCTTGTTGCACTCCGGGATGTTGTACTTACGCGCATTTGATATCAATTTTGCCAGTACGTTGTTGAATATTGGACCTTTTATTGTATTGTTGGCAATATTGTCCCTGGGGGTATCAGCGGCTATCTGGTTAAAACCAGAAGTTGTAAAAGACTAGTTTGGTTCTGTGAAAATGAATAAATTGTTCCCTGCAATTAAACCTTATGCGACACACAAACTGGAGGTGGAGACACCTCATGTGCTTCATCTGGAAGAGTGTGGCAATCCTGATGGCCTTCCTGTGCTTTTTCTGCATGGTGGACCCGGTGCGGGTTGCGACGTTAGCCAGCGCCAATTTTTTGATCCGGAGATATATCGCATTATCCTGTTTGACCAGCGTGGCAGTGGCCGATCCCGGCCACATGCCATACTCGATGGAAATCATACGCAGGCGTTGATAGCAGACATTGAGCGACTACGAGAATTTCTCGATATCGAACAATGGATTGTTTTTGGTGGATCCTGGGGGTCGACATTAGGTTTGTTATATGCGCAGGCTTACCCAGCAGTGGTTTTGGGTATGATACTTCGCGGAATCTTCCTGTGCCGACAGATGGATATAGACTGGTTCTACCAAGATGGAGCAAGTCATGTTTTTCCAGATTATTGGCAGGAATATATCCAGCCTGTGCCTAAGGAAGAACGCGTCAATATGGTACAGGCATATTACAAACGTCTTGTGGGTAGCGATGAGCTTGCTCGTATGGCAGCGGCTAAAGCATGGTCGCGGTGGGAAGCGCGTTGCGCAACCCTCAAGCCAAGCAGTCAATTGCTAGCACACATGAGTGATGCATATACTGCGTTGTCTATGGCAAGAATTGAATGTCATTATTTTATTAATCACGCGTTTATTGAGCCGGGTCAGATCCTTTCTAACATCGATGTTATCCGGCATATTCCAACCACTATTATTCATGGTCGATATGACATGGTTTGTCCGGTAGAACAAGCTTATACATTGCATCAATCCTGGCCAGAAGCATCATTAAAGATTATACCTGACGCGGGTCATTCGGCGTTTGAGCCAGGAATAGTTGATGCGTTGGTTAGTGCAACAAATGCTATTGGTCATGCATTGAAATGATAGCACTGGTGCAGCGAGTCACCTCGGCCAGAGTCGAAGTAGAGCAAGAAACCGTCGCTGAAATAAGTACTGGCATACTGGCCTTGATTGGTATCGAAAAAGGCGATGAAGACAGTCAGGGTAAGCGTTTGTTACAAAGACTGCTTGGATATCGAATCTTTCCCGATCATGAAGGCAAAATGAATCTTGGTTTACAGGATGTTCGTGGCGGTTTATTACTAGTACCGCAATTTACCCTGGCAGCTGATACACGTAAGGGAATGCGTCCGAGTTTTTCATCTGCTGCCCCACCGGAGAAAGGTCGCCAGCGATTTGAGGCCTTTTATCAATTAGCAATGGAGGTGTATCCTTTTGTACAAAAAGGAGTATTTGCCGCTGATATGAAAGTAGAACTGACGAATGATGGCCCGGTGACATTCTGGTTGTCAGTATAGTCACTGTTTCAAAACGACTGCGTCTATCTAAGCGGTATCATTAAATTAATATTAATTACTGACTACAATGTTGTGGATTTCAAAACTGTGAAAAAAAATAAAAAAACCAGATTGTTTAATAATTAATGATGAAGTCGCAATCAAGAGCTGTTACTAGCACGTATTATGCTTAACGATAATAAATAATTATATGAATCTTGTGCACAGAGCCCTGTTGATTTGTGTTGTTAAGATTTAAAATCCAAACTGTAAATGAAAAATAATTACTTAACAAACTGTATTGCGAGTATCTGCTCAGGATTGTCAGGCTGGTTTCAAGGATTGGTTTTCTTGAGCTGTATTATGTTTGCCTCCCTGCCTGTTTATGCTGAAGGTGTGTTGGTTATTTTAAGTAAGGACAGTCAACCCTATCAGTTATTTTATAAGCACCTGATTCAGGCTTTAGATGAAGAAGCCAGTGATCCAGTTGATATCAAGATGGTAAAGCTCGATGATCTGAACCAGTCATTATTGCTTGGTCGTAATGGCAAGAATTTCAATCTTACAATTACAGTTGGTAGTAAGGCTGCAAAAGCAGTGTCGGCTATCAAAACAAATAGTCCTGTATTGTGTGTAATGTTACCAAAGCGTTCATTTCAATCCATCATGGAGGGCGTTGACAGTCAAAACCAGTCACGTTTTTCGGCCATGTTTCTTGATCAGCCATTGCTGCGAAAATTTAATCTGATTCGTGTTGCCCTTCCAGAGTACAAAAATGTAGGTGTGATCCTTGGGCCTGCTACGCAGGCTAAACATTCTGAGATAAAACGAATTGCTGCCATGGGAAATATAAAGCTGTATTCAAAAAATATTCAGACGTCCGATGCGCTGGTAAATGCATTGAATGAGGTTCTTGATAGCAATGATATTTTATTGACGATTGCAGACCCAGTGGTCGTTAACAGAAACACGTTGCATAGCTTGTTTATGACAAGTTATATGAAGCGTATTCCGGTTGTAGGTTATTCACGTGCTTATGTTCAGGCAGGTGCTCTGTTGGCTGTGTATAGCACGCCGGTTCAGTTAGGAAAGCAGGCAGGTGAGATACTGAGGCAGATAGTCAAGTCCGGAAAACAGTTGTCGAGTGATGTGTATTACCCAAAATATTTTTCAGTTTCCGTTAATAAGCGAGTCGCTAAATCACTGGGAATATTGCTTAAAGATGAGCATGAGATACAGGCGCTGATGCAATCCATGGAGGATGGCTCATGAATCAATGGGGTATTAAACGAAAGGTATTCATGTTGGGATTATTACCTGCGTTACTGACAGCTTTGTTATTAAGCATGGTGTTTATGTACACGCAATATCATGACCTGGGAAAATCTCTGGAAAATCGTGGAGCCGTTATCACGAATCAATTGGCGCAAATTAGCGAGTTCGGAGTGTATTCCGGGAATACTGATTTATTGCAATTGTTAATTCAAAATGTGAAATCGGAATCAGATGTAGTATATATTTCTGTTAATGATAAAAACCAATCGTTGGTCAGTGTTGGTAAAATACCTGATCTATATCCTCAGGGTGATGTAACAAAACCGTATTTTGTTCGTTCTCGATCTGGTGGTGAACTTGTGTTTCATGCGCCGATTTTTCAGACTCAGGCAGTGGTTAGTGATGGCGTTGAAGATGACATGATGTCTGATAAGGCACCACGATATCAGCGTACAACTAAAATATTGGGATATGTCATTGTCATTCTCTCTCGAGAGTCAACAATTTTTCGGCAGCAGGGATTGATTAAAAACAACCTGATAGTGACGCTCTCAATTTTGTTGGTCACAGGATTGTTTGCCACCTACATTGGCAGGCAGGTAAGTGATCCTATCATCAGGTTAACAAATGCTGTGAGTGAAATGGAACATGGTAATCTGAATGCGCGAGTTATCCCGGAACGTGGTGGTGAACTGAAGACACTTGGGCATGGCTTTAATTTGATGGGGGAAGCCCTGAAAAATTCGCAGCAGGAATTGCATAATAAAATTGATGATGCAACTCTGCAGTTGCGGTTAGCATTAAGCGAGTTGGAAATAAAAAATAAAGAACTTGAGAGGCAACGTTCACAAGCTCTTGATGCAAGTAAGGCAAAAAGTCGGTTTCTTGCCAATATGAGTCATGAATTACGCACACCGTTGAATGCAATAATTGGTTACAGTGAAATGCTACAGGAGGATGCCAAGGAACAAATTCATGAGGACCTGGTGCAGGATCTGGGTAAAATACACGGTGCGGGTAATCATTTGCTGTCGTTAATTAATGATGTGCTGGATCTGTCAAAAATTGAGGCAGGTAAAATGGAATTGTATATGGAGTACTTTAATATTCGCCCATTACTGCAAGACGTGACAGCAACGACTGGACCATTACTGGATAAAAATAATAATAAGTTATTTCTTGATTGTCCGGAGTCTGTTGGTTCTATGTATGCTGATATAACTAAACTTAGGCAATCACTGTTAAATTTAATCAGTAATGCATCCAAGTTTACAACAAATGGCACGATAACCGTTAAGGTATCTCGTCAGAAAACTTCTGGCAGAGACTCAGTAAGTTTCAGTATTTCAGATAGTGGGATTGGTATGACAGGTGAGCAACTGGATGGGCTCTTTCGGCCTTTTACCCAGGCGGATGCATCGACAACTCGAAGGTTTGGTGGAACTGGCCTTGGACTGACGATTACAAAACATTTTATTGAAATGATGGGTGGTGAAATCGATGTAATTAGTACGCCTGGACAAGGCTCTACGTTTGTTATTCATATACCTGAAGATAGTAACAATAGTTCGGTGGTGCAGGAGGAAGACAGCAGGGAGGTAGAAGTCAGGCGTGTTGTGAATGAAGTGTCGAAGCATGAGCGCAGAGGGTCAGCTTGTACCGTGCTATGTATTGATGACGATATTTTTGTACGAGATTTACTTAAGCGCTTCCTTGCCAGTGAGGGTTTCAACTTTATAGGCGCCAGCACGGGGGCAGAAGGGCTAGCTATTGCGCTAGCAGAGAAGCCTGATGTGATTACACTGGATATCATGATGCCGGAGATGGATGGTTGGCGTGTCATACAGCAGCTAAAATCAAATGATAAGCTTGCTGATATACCCGTTGTAATAGTGAGTATGGTTGATGGATTACGTAAGGGTGTTGCTCTAGGTGCTGCTGATTATCTGTCCAAGCCTATTGATTGGCAAAGACTATTTGCATCTATCAAACGTTCAATCAGGAAAAATTCGGATCAAACCGTGTTATTGATCGAAGATAATTCAGATTCACGGGTGTTAATACGCAATATGCTAGAGAAATTTGACTGGCACGTTGTTGAGGCTGAAAATGGGCGAGAAGGTCTGTTATGTTTGAATAAGGCAAGACCTGCTATTATATTACTGGATTTGATGATGCCCGAAATGAATGGTTTTGAATTTATATTTGAGTTTAATCAACATCCGGAATGGAAAGATATACCCATTATTGTTTTAACAGCGGCTGATTTGAGTAATGAGCAAAAGATGCTTTTACAGAATTCAGTTGATAGCATAATCAAAAAATATGAATATGCTACTAAAGATTTATGTGAACAAGTGGGGCGGTACGTTAAATCGTACATCCAATAAAACAGAGAGGGGGGGTGGATTATGGTCAAACTGTTGCTGGTTGAAGATAATGAAATGAACCGCGATATGTTAAGTAGACGACTCGAACGCAAGGGCTATGAGTTGATTATGGCGAAGGATGGTGGTGAAGGCGTCGAACTTGCGAAATCAGAAATGCCTGATTTGATATTAATGGATATGAGTTTGCCAGTGTTGGATGGCTGGGAAGCCACTCGAATTATCAAGGCTGATGATGCAACAAGGAAGATCCCGGTGATAGCACTAACTGCACATGCCATGTCTGGAGATCGAGAAAAGGCAATTGAGGCGGGGTGTGATGAGTATGATACCAAGCCAATAGATTTGCCTCGTCTGCTAGGAAAAATAACGGCGTTAACTGAGTGATGGCTTTAGATTTCGTTGATTGATAAATAGTGAAGTGATATTTGCAACTAACATAAAAGAAAATTTGAAATATACTGAATTTCAGCAGGTAATGGTACGGTTTGGTTTTTTTTCCTGCTAATTGCGTATATAGGCCTAGGCGAGTTTCCGATCTCAAATAAGGTGTATGTAGCATTTGCAATTACATTTTTTATTTATATCTCATTAAATTACTGGCATGTCACACGATACCCAAACATTAAAAACAGGCCATTGGTCACATTGTTTTTTGATATGGTGGCTATTACTTATGGTATTTATGTTACAGGCGGCATAAGTAGTCCATTATATATTTTATATATATATGGGTCTTTGTTAGTCACGCAGCACGTTTTGGAAGAACCAATTTATATGTAGCTTCACTGCTGAGCGTAATAGGTTTTATGGTTGTTATATTATATGAGAGAAGTTGGCATACCAGTGGTTTCGAATCCGCTTTTTATATCGTGAGTTTATTGGTGTTGCCGGTATATATGGATATTATGCTGAAAAAACTTAAGTCAGCAAAACATGAGGCAGACAAAGCGAGTAATGCAAAGTCGGTTTTTTTGGCGAATATGAGTCATGAATTACGTACACCATTGAATGCCATTATTGGTTACAGTGAAATGCTAAAAGAAGAAGCAGAAGAGTCTGGCCAAAAAGATATGAGCCAGGACCTGAAAAAAATTAATAAATCAGGGCAGCATCTGCTATCGCTCATTTCTTCGATTCTGGATTTGTCGAGAATAGAAGCAGGTAAAGTAGATATTGAATATAATCTGGTTGATGTAAAAAAACTACTGTCTGATGTCGAAGTGACCGTTATGTCGCTGATCAAGAAGCGAGGCAATACATTCAAGCTGCGCTTTGAGAATGATCCGGGTGAAATCATCACTGACGAGCTTAAATTAAAACAGGTATTGATAAATTTACTAGGTAATGCTGCCAAATTTACTAATGACGGCATTATAGAACTCATTGTAGAAAGAGGTGTGGGTTATAATGGTGAAGATATTTCATTTAATGTTACAGATAATGGTATCGGCATATCTGATGAGCAAGCCGTAAAATTATTCTCGCCTTTTTCTCAGGCGGACAGCTCAACAACCCGAAAATATGGTGGTAGTGGTCTTGGACTATCAATTAGTAGAAGTTACTGTAGAATGATGGGTGGTGATCTTGTTTTGATACGGCAAGGAGGCTCGGGTTCTTGTTTTGAGATTATCTTGCCAGTGGATAGAAAGCAAACAATTAATCGTGACGTTGATATTGAGTGTGTGAAGTATGAAGCAGATACATAACTCTATTCTTATAGCAGATGACAATGAGATGAACAGGGATATACTCTGTCGTCGACTTGAAAAACAAGGTTACATGGTTGCAGCAGCTGATGATGGGCAGCAAGCACTCGAGTTAATGGCAGTCGAAAATTTTGATCTCCTGTTGCTTGATATCATGATGCCTATCATGGATGGATATGCAGTGCTCGAAAACATGCGGTCTGACGACAAGTTGAAATCAATACCGGTTATCGTGCTGACAGCCGAGAGTGAAGCAAGTAATATTATTCGTTGCATTGAGCTTGGTGCAAGTGACTATCTCGTTAAGCCATTTGACATGGTTGCCTTGAGAAATCGTATCGTGCGTTGTTTGTTAAACAGGCGTTTTCGGGAAGAAGTTGGCGGCGATCTGGATTGGGATGGACAGACTACACCTGATGTACTGGTTGTAGAAGATGATGAAATGAGTCGTGAACTTCTGCATAAGCGAGTTAGTCGGGCGGGTTATCATGTCGAATCTGTAGAAGATGGGCAGGCAGCGATTAATTTTCTGACAAAGAAAACTGTTGATCTGGTTTTGCTTGATATCATGATGCCAGGTTTGAGTGGTTTTGAAGTTCTGGAACACATCAAGCAGGATGACGCACTTAAGAATATATCAGTGATTATGATTTCAGCTCTAGACGACAGGGAAAATATCGAGAAATGCCTACGACTAGGGGCAGAAGACTACATTACCAAGCCATTTAATGCATTGATATTGAAGTCCAGAATTTTATCTTGTCTGCAGTCAAAAAGAGTCCGCGATCAGGAAATGGCACAGCAAGGGTGTCGCTAGCCTGATTTATTCAGGCGTGCCTTGCCATAACATTTCATAACCTAGTTCGTAGGTTTCATCACAAAACTCGGCCAGTTCTGCGAATTTCTCCTTAAATGTATGGTCTGCATGTGATTTTTCATGCTGCTCGAATGACTGCCAATATGTCATGATAACCAGATGGTCTTCTGTCATTTTTTTTGAATCAAATGAACCTTCATTGGATACAAAACCAGTATATTTATATACCTGTCCACCGATAAAGCCGCCATTGTCATCACCATAAGTGTTTTTAACAACATTACACATTTCGCCTAGTGTTAACTCTACATCTTGAACAGTAACGCCTTCCTTTAATTTGACAACATTGAATAACATCACGCAGCCAAATGGTACAGTAATGGGATGAAACATGGTGATTCCTTTGTAGTAAATAAACGTACCCAATATATATAGGCTATGTGTCGATATATCAAGTCAAGGATTGGATGTCAGTTAAAAAAGGATTACACGTAAACGTTCACTGAACGGTATATCCTCCGGGTATGTATCACATTATTATTAGTGGTGCTTTTATGAAAGCAGTTATTGGCGAAGAATGTATGAAACTGTATCGTCGTTAACTGAAATGCGCTCGCGTATTTCCCAGTTAGACGTTGTTGATAATAGCGAAACGTTCCAAAAACCTTTTGATAACGGTTGAATGTCAGCTTGATACACACCTGGTGCCATGAGTGTGAGCATGATTTGCTGGTCACGATTAGAGAGTGTTGGATGAGTGAAGCGCAATAACAGTGTGTCAGCTGTAAGTGAGTCCGGTATTTTTAGTTGTAGTCTTAACTGTCCGTCATTAAATTGCAGTTTAGCCTTGATATCGAGTGTTTCTGCGAGTTGCTGCCTGCTTAGATCACGATTAATAGCCAGTCCTTCTTTATAGTAATCATCCACAACAACCGCATATGGTTTGCTGACGGCAAGAATAATGGTAATGATAGATGCAATTACCACAGAGGCGGGCAGGGAAATTAAAAACCAAGGCCAGAATTGTTTATACCATGGTGTCACGATTGTCTTAATGATGTTATCTGTCATGTTATTTTCCTAACGTATGACCGGGCCGATAAAACGTGCGTTTTCCTGAATTTTTAAGGGCTCAGGGCCAAGACTTTCTAGTGTAAAAACGATTTCATTGCTGGGTCTTTTTAAAACGACCGGATCTAGTCTAACCTGGACATTGAGTTGAAAAACCTCACCGGGATTAACATCAACATCGCCTTTCGGGTTTATGAGTGTTAAGCCTTCGAGTCCACTTGCCTGGAGGTGGTAGCGCTGTTGTTCGGCAGACATATTGATAATACGCAAATTGTAGATGTTCTCTACCAGGCCGCCAGAGATTTCGCGGTAAAGTGCATTTCGATCGCGAATGATATCCAATTCCAGAGGTACCCGGTTTGCGATAGCGATTAATAATGCTACTGCGACACCAGCAAGAATAGTGGCATAAAGAATAATGCGAGGGCGAAACAGGTGTGTTTTTTTACCCTCTATCTCATTTTCGGTGGTATAGCGAACCAGTCCGCGTTCATAACCTACCTTGTCCATGACCTCGTTGCAGACATCAACACAGGCAGCGCAGCCGATACACTGATATTGAAGACCATTACGTATATCGATTCCGGTTGGGCAGACCTGGACGCAGAGTGTGCAGTCGACACAGTCTCCGAGTCCCAATTCTTTCGGGTCGGCAGATTTTTTACGTGAGCCACGTGGATCGCCACGTTTGTCGTCATAGGAAATAACCAGCGTGTCCTTGTCGAACATAGCACTTTGAAAACGGGCATAGGGGCACATATAGATACAGACCTGTTCACGCAGCCAGCCGGCATTACCGTAGGTTGCAAAGCTGTAAAAAATAACCCAGAAGCTTTCCCAAGGGCCCATATCGAGACTGATGATATTGTTCCACAGTACATCGACGGAGGTGAAATAACCAACGAAAGTAAAACCGGTAAAGGCGGAGAAGCTGATCCAGACGAAGTGTTTGATAAATTTTTTATTGAATTTGCTGCCCGTCATCGACGCCTTGTCGAGTTTCATCTGTTGCGAACGCGTACCTTCTATTTTACGTTCTATCCATAAAAAAGCCTCGGTCCACACGGTTTGTGGACAGGCATAACCACACCACAGGCGGCCGGCAAGGGCCGTGAAAAAGAACAGCGAAATACCAGCAAGAATCAGTAATACTGCGAAATAGAAAAAGTCCTGAGGCCAGAAGGTCAGGCCGAAAATATGAAACTGGCGATTAGGCAAGTCGAGTAACACGGCTTGTCTATCATCCCACCTTAGCCATGGCGTGCCATAATAGATTGCCAGCAGGGTGAGTACACCGGTTGTACGTAAACGTGCAAATAGTCCATGCACCTGACGTGGATAAACTTTTTTGTGTTTCTGGTAGAGCGAATCAGACTCGGACGATTCTGCCTCTGGTTTGTTGCCAGATTTTTTGTTGCCTGGTGAACTCATGGTATGCCCTATTGCGAACTATTGTCAGTGCCAGAAGAATTCGTTGGCTGGTGACAGGGTTTTTGAAAATAGCAGGTTAGTGCACAGGTTGATGATGTCAGCACCCAGAACAGGAAAAATCCGATGGTATAGGCACCGAGATTGCTGATGGGTTTGGTCTGCCCGAGGCAGAGTGACATTTCCTCGGGATTAAAGGCCGTAAAGAAAAGGACCGTGGCAAGACCTGCAGTCAGGAACGATGGCCAGAACACCGCAATGAAACGTTGAACAGTCGGTATGTCTGTTTTACGTCTGTTTGGATGATCGGCCATGTTTCTGTACTCCTAGTTGCTCAAGCTATAAATGTATGCTGCCAGCAAGTGTACCTTCTCTTCACCAAGAAAGTCCTGGTGGGCGGGCATAACACCATTACGGCCTTTGTTGATGGCCTTTTTAATCGCACCAATCGAACCTCGATACAGCCATATGTCATCGGTCAGGTTGGGTGCCCCTGTTGCTTGCATACCCTTGCCATCCATACCATGACAGCCTGCACAGACTGCAAACTTCGCTTTACCGGCTTCGGCCTGTGCCTTGTCGTGCGGTGCGCCACTCAGGCTCATTACATAGTTGGCCACTTCATCGACACCCTGGGCATTACCCAGAGCTGCTGCCATGGGTGGCATATTGCCTGAGCGTCCATTCATGATACTTGCCTTGATGGCATCAGCTGATCCGCCATGCAGCCAGTCTTTGTCCTTGAGGCTTGGGAAGCCTGAGATGCCGCCAGCATCTGTTCCATGACAGGTTGAGCAATAGTTTAAAAATAAACGCTGCCCGGTTTTCATGGCGGTTGTATCCTTGCTCAGATCTTCAATGGATTTTTTTGCATAGCTGTTAAACAAGGGCGCATATTTTTGTTTGGCGCTGGCCATTTCCTGTTCATACTGTTTAACCTGCGACCATTCACCGATGCCAGCAAAGTTACCCAGTGCAGGATAAAAAGCCATATAACCCAGACCTAAAACAATGGTGATGTAGAACAACCAGAGCCACCATCTTGGCAGGGGGTTATTGTATTCTTCCAGGTCACCATCCCAGACGTGCCCTGTAACATCACCCTGACCGGCTTCTCCAGGTTGTCGTTTGCTGCTCCACCAGATCAGCCATGCGCAGCCTAGAAAGCTACCAACAGAGATAATAATGACAAACCAGTGTAAAAAATTATTCACGATTCTTCTCCTCTTCCTGAAGTTTCAGGGCGGAACGTTCTGACATTTCGTCATCGGCAAAGGGCAGGTTAGCCGCTTCATTAAAGAAGCGTTTGCGCTTACTGCTCCACGCCCAGATCCAGATGCCAATAAAAACAATCAGTATCAAAACGGTATAGTAGGAATGAAAGTCAGTCATATTCATATAGGCTACCTCTTGGTCTTGATGCTGGTACCCAGTACCTGCAGGTAATTAACCAGCGCATCCATTTCTGTTTTGCCTTTAACCGCTACTGAGGCATTACTGATGTCATCATCGGTATACGGAACACCCAATAAACGCATAGCGTTTAATTTTTTTGTGGTGAGCTCTGAATCAATGATATTTTCAGCCAGCCAGGGGAAACCAGGCATATTCGATTCCGGAACCACATCGCGCGGGTTCATGAGATGCAGACGATGCCAGTCATCACTATAACGACCGCCAACGCGATGCAAATCAGGACCAGTTCGTTTTGATCCCCATTGGAATGGATGATCATAAACAAACTCGCCAGCTACCGAGTAATGTCCATAACGTTCGGTTTCGGCACGGAATGGTCGTATCATCTGTGAATGGCAGGTATAACAACCTTCACGAATATAAATATCACGACCTTCCAGTTGCAATGCCGTATAGGGTTTTAGCCCTTTAACCGGTTCGGTTGTGTCTTTTAGAAAGAACAGTGGAACGATTTCCACCAGCCCGCCGAAGCTGATGACGATGACAATCAGTAGAGCCATCAGTCCGACATTTGTTTCAATTTTTTCATGTCCCATGATAGATCTCCTGTTAGGCCGTTTGAGGAATGCTGGCATCAACGGCTTCGCTGCCCTTGACGGTTTTCCAGACATTGTATGCCATGATCAGCATGCCACCGAAGAACAGTAAACCTCCGAGCAGTCGTACTGCATAATATGGATACATACGTTCCAGGCTTTCTACAAAGCTGTAGGTTAATGTGCCATCTGCGTTTACCGCACGCCACATCAGGCCTTGCATGACGCCGGCAATCCACATTGATACGATGTACAACACAACGCCAATCGTGGCTACCCAGAAATGAGTATCAATCAGTTTGATGCTGTACATTTCCTTACGCCCGAACAGCTGTGGGATTAGCGCATAAATTGCACCAATCGAAACCATGGCTACCCATCCCAGTGCACCTGAATGTACATGACCAATGGTCCAGTCAGTGTAGTGTGATAATGCATTAACGGTTTTAATTGACATCATTGGTCCTTCAAATGTCGACATACCGTAGAATGACAGTGACACAACCAGGAACTTGAGGATCGGGTCGGTGCGCAGCTTATGCCAGGCACCTGATAACGTCATGATACCGTTGATCATGCCACCCCATGAAGGTGCCAGTAACAGTAACGAGAATGCCATGCCGACTGATTGCGCCCAGTCAGGTAAGGCAGTGTAATGCAAGTGGTGAGGGCCGGCCCACATGTAGATCGAGATCAATGACCAGAAATGCACCACGCTCAGTCGATATGAAAATACAGGGCGTCCAGCCTGTTTTGGAATAAAGTAATACATGATACCGAGGAAGCCCGCTGTCAGGAAGAAACCGACTGCGTTATGTCCGTACCACCATTGCACCATAGCATCGATGGTGCCCGAATAGACCGAGTAAGATTTGAACATACTAACGGGTATCGCGGCACTGTTAACAATGTGAAGTATGGCAATGGTAATAATAAATGCACCAAAGAACCAGTTCGCCACATAGATATGCGGCGTCTTTCGTTTCAGTATGGTGCCGAAGAAGACAATGGCATAAGACACCCAGACCACAGCAATGAGTAGATCAATTGGCCATTCCAGCTCAGCATATTCTTTACCACTGGTCATACCCAGGGGCAGGGTAATGGCTGCAAGTAATATGACCAGTGTCCAGCCCCAGAATGTAAAACCAGCCAGTTTGTTACCGAACAAGCGCACCTGGCAGGTTCTTTGTACTACATAATATGAAGTGGCAAATAAGGCAGAGCCACCAAATGCAAAAATGACGGCATTGGTGTGTAACGGCCTCAGTCGACTATAAGTTAGCCAGGGGATATCAAAATTTAATTGTGGCCAAACAAGTTGTGCTGCAATGATGACACCAACGAGCATACCGACGATGCCCCAGACAACGGTCATAACGGCAAATTGACGTACGACTTTGTAGTTATAAGTGGTTTGCGTATCCATCGTTTTCCTCTTTGCTGTAGTTATTAATAATCAACGCCAGAAAGGATTCTGGCGTTATTTATATCAACGTACTTCCCTGAATAGTGTTGTATCAGAAACGGGTACCAATTCCTACACCAAATACCCATGGATTGATATCGACGTCAACGTTTCCTGCTAGTGCACCGCCAGTGATAGTAGCAGTGGTTTCGATTTGAACATATTTGACATCCAGGTTCATAAACCACTTTTTGTTGATATCGATATCGAGCCCAGCTTGGGCAGACAAGCCAAAAGAGTCATCATAATCAATGTCGGTTGCGCCATTAGCTATCAATGCCGCACCGAGTTTTGGGTTAAAGAAGCGGGTGTAGTTTAAACCAACACCGGCATAAGGACGGACTGTTGCCTTCGGGTTGAAGTGATATTGCAGGGTTAGTGTAGGCGGTAGCGCACGGACTTCACCAACATCTGCACCTGCAAGCGTGCCGGTTCCAGTTGCTTCATGCTTGCTGGTAGCCAGGATAAGTTCAAGCCCCAGATTATTGCTAACCATATAGGTAAAATCCAGTTCGATAGTCGTGTCAACATCAACACTGACCCCGGAACCAGCCACAGCAGGAACCTGACCGCTGCTGTCATTAGGGGATACATTGATAATACGTGCGCGAACCAGCCAGTCACCGGCATCTGCAAAGGCAGGGTTGATGAAAGTAGAACTACAAATTACTGCGGCAACAAGACCGGATACTTTTTTGTTAACTAACATTTGTACATACTCCACAAAATAATAAAATTTGGTTTTCTTACAGGGCATAGATATAGGTACCCATAAGTAAGTTGTAATATGCAAATATTATTAACGATGTGTATTGATCTAGATCAATAAATGTAAAAAGGAAGCTAACAAAAAGTAGGCGACAGGGTGCGGCTGCCACTTGGGGGGAGTAAAAGTAGCGTCTGATTCAGGCCATTTTTGGATTATTACTGCCAACACAATCGCTGACTATGGACTTTAGGTCTGCCAGCGACAGAATCTTTACGAATTTACCGTTTACCGAGATAAGCCCATTTTCCTGAAAGCGGGTAAACAGGCGGCTGACGGTTTCAACGGCAAGACCGAGATAATTGGCGATGTCGTTGCGAGACATACTCAGGTTGAATTCAGTTTCGGAAAAACCGCGATTTTTTAATCGGGAAGACAGGCTCACAAGTAAGGAGGCGAGGCGTTCTTCTGCTGTTTTTTTGCCTAATAACATGAGCAGGTTGGCATCATGGGAGATTTCTTTGCTCATGATCTTCAGTAGCTGGTGTCTCAGGCCCGGGATTTCTCCCGCGAGTTTTTCCAGCTGGCTAAAAGGTATTTCACAGTAGCTCGTGGTTTCAAGTGCCTTTGATGTGCAAGGGTGGACGTCTTCACTAATGGCGTCGAGTCCGACCAGTTCGCCGGGAAGATGGAAGCCGGTGATCTGTTCACTGCCATCATCCGAGACAGTCAGGGTTTTGACCGAGCCTGAACGTACTGCGTAAATAGACTGAAACGCATCCCCCTGGTGGAATAAAATCTGATTCTTTTTTAACGGGTGACTGCGTTTGATGATTTCATCGAGTTGTTCGAGGTCATTGCCATTCAGTCCGAGTGGTAAACATAACTCATGCAGGCTACAGCTCTGGCAAGCGATTTTTATTTTCGACAGGCTGATGACATTCTGATTATCGGTATTGGGCATTGAGCAGTCTTTTTGTTACTGGATAATGATATAATTTCTCAAATACAGCTAAATTAATCAACAAATTAAGCGCATTTTCTGAAAATAGTATGAATTAGGAGATAGTCCGGTCAAAATTGTTGTTTTTGCAGTTTTATCCTTCGGCTGTTCCGGTTATTCTATACAGCTGAATTAATTAACGAAATTCATTCGTTTTAGTCATCGAATGAGAGATTGGAGAATCACTGGCATGTCTGAGCGCAAGGCCTCAATTAGCCGTAACACACTGGAAACAAAGATAAAGGTCAGTATTAATCTGGATGGAACAGGAAAATCCAGCTTTAAAACCGGGGTTGCTTTTCTTGATCATATGCTCGATCAGGTTGCTCGTCACGGCATGATCGATATTGATGTTACGGCCGATGGCGACTTACATATTGATGCACATCATACTGTTGAAGATATTGGCATTACCCTTGGTCAGGCATTCAGTGAAGCAATTGGTGATAAAAGAGGGATCCGTCGATATGGCCACGCGTATGTGCCACTAGACGAGGCGCTGTCACGCGTTGTTATCGATTTTTCCGGTCGTCCTGGTATGGAATATCACGCGACCTATCCGCGTGCTCGCATCGGAGATTTTGATGTTGATCTTCTGCATGAATTCTTTCAGGGGTTTATCAATCATGCCCAGGCAACGCTGCATATCGACTGTATTCGCGGTGTCAATGCGCATCATATCGCTGAAACTATTTTCAAGGCATTTGGTCGAGCTGTGCGTATGGCTATTGAGCGCGATGAAAGAATGGGCGATACACTTCCATCGACTAAGGGTAGTCTGTAACCCGCATATCTCACCAGGCGGCATTACATAAAGTGTTAGAAATGATTAGTATAAACAAAGAATACAACAGGTATAACGCAGTATATTCAGCCATGCCTATCCCGTGCCTGACTTGTTCTGGCGCAGATGAACTTGCTCTTCACCACTCAGGTAGCTACGGCTACCTGTGTGGTTCCAGAGCGGCGTTCATCTGCACCAGTCCAGCGTCAGGTCACGGGATCCTGGTGAGAAATACGGGTTAAAACACTACGGAATTCACGCATGAGTCTGGTTGCAGTTGTTGATTATGGTATGGGTAATTTGCGTTCGGTAGCAAAGGCCCTTGAGCATGTCGATGCTAATGTAAAAATTAAAATAACAGCTGATGCGGCAGATATTAAGGCTGCAGATCATATTGTATTTCCGGGTCAGGGTGCTATTGGTTCGGCCATGCAGGCACTTAAGCAGCGAGATCTCGATAAAATTCTACTTGAGCAAATGGGACACAAGCCTTTTCTGGGTATTTGTCTGGGCCTACAGGTCATGATGGATAAAAGTGATGAGGATGGTGGTACGGCGGGACTCGGTTTGTTACCCGGCGAAGTAAAACGTTTTCCCCATCCACATGTCGATGCCAATGGCGTGCGTCTTAAAGTACCGCACATGGGATGGAATCAACTGCAGCAAACTTGTGATCATCCATTATGGCAGAATATTGATCAGGGCAGTCGTTTCTACTTTGTGCATAGCTATTATGTTACTACCGACGACCCTGAAGAAATTGCTGGCACCTGTGATTATGGTCTTGAATTTGTTGCGGCTGCTTGCCGTGACAATATGTTTGCTGTGCAGTTTCATCCGGAGAAAAGTGCGCAGGCCGGATTACAGTTATTAAAGAATTTTCTAAATTGGGATGGTCAGCCGATTTAAAATGTCGGTCTGGTTTGTTCTGGTATTTATTTTAAAGTGAAAGCGATAAACGAGGATAAATGAAATGTTGCTTATACCCGCCATTGACCTGAAAGATGGAAAATGTGTCAGATTACGTCAAGGGAAAATGGAAGATGAAACTATCTTTTCCGATGATCCGGTCGAAGTGGCCGCGCGTTGGGTTGATGCCGGTGCCAGGCGATTGCACCTGGTTGATCTGAATGGCGCGTTTGCAGGTAAACCTGTGAATGGTGATGTTATACATAGAATAGCGGATCGTTTTCCTGATTTACCGATACAGGTCGGTGGCGGTATACGGGACGAAGAAACGGTGCAGGCATATCTTGATGCCGGAGTGCAGTATGTCATTATTGGTACCAAGGCCGTTAACGAACCACATTTTATCGGTGACTTGTGTGTAGAATTCCCGGGCCATGTCATCGTTGGTCTTGATGCAAAAGATGGTAAGGTTGCCGTTGATGGCTGGTCAAAATTATCCAATCATGATGTGATAGATATGGCGCAACGTTTTGAACGTGATGGTGTTGAAGCGATTATTTATACCGATATCGGTCGTGATGGCATGATGAGCGGCGTGAATATAGAGTCAACAGTTGCGTTAGCGCAGGCAATCAATATCCCTGTGATTGCGTCAGGTGGTATAACCGATATTGAAGACGTAAAAGAACTTTGTAAAGTTGAAGGCGAAGGCATAATGGGTGCTATCACCGGCCGCGCTATTTATGAAGGGTCGCTGGATTTCGTTGAAGGCCAAAAGTTGGCAGATGAACTCGGAAAATAATGATCGGGCATTCTGGTGATTTCTTTATTTTCATCAGCAGGAACTCTCAATTGGAAACTGGTTTTTTGAAATGGGTTTAGCAAAACGAATAATACCTTGCCTGGACGTCAGAGATGGTCGCGTTGTAAAAGGTGTCCAATTTGTCGATATCCGCGATGCGGGTGATCCAGTTGAAGTCGCGCGCCGGTATGATAAAGAAGGTGCTGATGAAATTACTTTTCTTGATATTACTGCCAGTTCTGATAATCGCGATACGATAGTTCATGTTGTCGAGGCTGTGGCCAGTGAAGTCTTTATTCCGCTGACAGTTGGAGGAGGTATTCGCAAAGTCGAAGACATTCGACTTATGCTGAATGCAGGAGCAGACAAAGTGGGTATTAATACTGCGGCGGTATTTAATCCTGAACTCGTGAAAGAAGCATCAGATAAAGTCGGCTCGCAATGTATCGTTGTCGCGATTGACGCCAAGCAGGTCAGCAAAGAAGGTGAACCTAAACGCTGGGAAATTTTCACCCATGGCGGCCGAAAGCCAACGGGTATTGATGCAATTGAATGGGCAGTAAAAATGCAGGAGTATGGTGCTGGTGAAATACTACTTACCAGCATGGACAGAGATGGAACCAAAATTGGTTTCGATCTTGATTTGACACGTACCGTGTGTGAAGCAGTGGAAATTCCCGTTATCGCATCTGGCGGGGTTGGCAACTTGCAGCACCTTGCTGATGGCGTAACCAAAGGTAAAGCCGATGCTGTACTGGCTGCGAGCATTTTCCATTTCGCAGAATATACGGTTGGTGAAGCCAAGCAATTTATGGCTGAACAAGGCATAGAAGTTAGATTGTAAAAATATTTAACGCATCGGCATTATTGCAGTTAAGAGGTTCTATACAATGTCTGAAAGATGGCTCGATGAAATCAAATGGACCGAAGATGGCCTGGTTCCGGTTATCGCTCAGGAAGAGGGTAGTGGCAAAATCCTCATGTTCGCCTGGATGAACCGCGAGTCGCTTACTTTAACAGTAGAAACAGGTCATGCCGTATACTGGTCACGATCTCGCAAGAAACTCTGGCACAAAGGTGAAGAGTCTGGCAATCAACAAGTCATTAAGGACATTCATCTCGATTGTGATAATGATGTTGTTCTGATCACCGTGGAGCAGATTGGTGGTATCGCTTGTCATACGGGTCGCCATAATTGTTTTTTCAAACAACTTAATGATGGCGTGTGGGAAACAGTTGCCCCGGTTCTTAAAGACCCCAAAGAAATGTATAAATAATAAGCAAGGTGCATTTACTTGAAACAGGTTATCTGTTCACTGTGTATACTTGTAGTAATATTTTTAATGGAAAATAGACCCTTATCCAGCCATTCTTTATAATAACTGGATTGTAGGTCGGCATATTCACTGTTTTTGTCGTATTATTTACCAAGATTTAATATTAACTGATTGTTATTAAAGGAAAAATAACCTTTTCTAATCGTGTGGATTATGAGTGATATACTAAACAAGCTAGCAGAGATTCTGGAGCAGCGAAAGCAGGCTGAGCCAGATTCCTCATATGTTGCCGGGTTATATAGTAAGGGTCTGGATGCCATTTTGAAAAAAATTGGTGAAGAGGCCACAGAAACGGTAATGGCCGCGAAGGATGGTCAGGCCGATAAAATAGTTTATGAAACAGCGGATTTATGGTTTCACACCATGATTTTGTTGGCCAGTCAGAATTTAGGTCCTGAAGATGTATTGAAGGAACTGGACAGACGATTTGGTATTTCGGGTATTGAAGAGAAAGCTGGTCGTAAAAAAGAAGAAAGATAAATCAGCCGACATTCATCGGTAAGAGATAAATTATCTCAAATGAATATTTTTGGAGAATAGAATTATGGGTCCTAGTATTTGGCAGTTATTGATTGTGTTGGTCATTATTTTACTTTTATTTGGTACAAAGAAACTTAAAAATCTTGGATCAGATGTTGGTGGAGCCATTCGTGGTTTCAAGAAATCAGTAAAAGATGGCGAGAAAGATAAAGACGAAGCGGTTGCCGAGTCAAAGATAGAAGAAGGCAAGCAGTCTACTATCATTGAAGGTGAAGTCACGTCGAGTGAAAAAGATAAGGATAAAGCCTAGTCATCCCGATTATTGTTATTACTTTTCAAGTATCCATATTTGCTAATCGTTCGTTAACCTCATCATGTTTGATATAGGATTTCAGGAACTCATGCTTATAATGGTCGTGGCCTTATTGGTCATCGGCCCCGAACGCATGCCTGGTGTAGCGCGTAAAGCCGGGCTGTGGTTTGGTAAAGCCCGGCGTTTTGTCGGTTCCGTTAAGGAAGATATTGATCGCGAATTCGCATCGGATGAGCTTAAACGTATTATTCAGGAGCAAAAGGACTCGGTCGGTATTCATGAGATCATAGAAGAAACCAAAGATGTCATGGAAGAGGCCAAACAGGAATTCCTGGTGAGTAGTGTGGATACACCAGAGCAGGAGACGGAGTCGCTCGAGGCCCCCGAGACCTCCACAGATAGTACCGACAAGAATGACAAACCAGGATAATCAACACGATCAGGACGTTCAAGCTGATGAGGAGACGACCTTTGTTCATCACCTGATAGAATTACGTGACCGCCTGTTGCGTATGGTGTTGAGTGTTATTGTTATTTTTGTTGCCTTGTTTTATTTTGCCAACGATCTTTACACTTATCTTGCTGGCCCCTTGATGAGATACATGCCGGAAGGCAGTCAAATGATTGCGATTGATGTCGCATCCCCTTTCCTGACACCATTTAAATTGACTATGTACACGTCAATATTTTTGGCTATTCCTTACATTTTGTATCAGTTGTGGCATTTTGTAGCGCCAGGATTATATGAGCATGAACGTAAAATGGCCGCGCCACTGGTTATTGCCAGTTCGGCTCTATTTTATAGCGGCATGGCATTTGCCTATTATGTTGTATTTCCATTAGTGTTTGGTTTCCTGACGGGCACAGCCCCCGAAGGGGTATCGGTCATGACCGATATAACGCGTTATCTGGATTTTGTGATTACCATCTTTTTTGCTTTCGGTATCGCGTTTCAGGTTCCGATTGCAACCATACTGGTTGTCTGGACAGGCATGTCAACGCCTGAAAAACTAGTTACTAAGCGACCTTTTGTGATAGTGGGTGCATTTGTTGTCGGCATGTTACTGACACCACCGGATTTTATCTCGCAAACCCTTCTCGCTGTGCCGATGTGGGTATTATTTGAACTCGGTATCATTTTTTCGCGTTTTTATGTACCAAAGCGTGACGAAGAGGAAGACGAGGAGGAAAGTGATACAGAAGATGACAACAGAATTGCCAGTCCGGCTGTGGTGGCAGCTGTCAGTACCGCGACAGAAGATGATAATGATGATGCTGACGCAGATATCGAAGAAGATGCAAATGAATCTGGTCATCAGGAATATGAGCCGTTTGATGATCCCGATTTCCAGCAGCTTTCTGAAGAAGAAATGGATGATGAGATCGATCGTATCGAGACCGAAATGGATGCCATGGAGGATGAGGACGATAATGATCAGGATGATTCTGCTAGTGGCAAGGATAAAAACACATAAGGTTTAAAGTAAATTACACACGCACGTCTCTTTTGCGTTGTACTATTTAATTAAAACCGAAAATATCTTCCTGGGTTAATATAGTGTGGAATTTTTTCTACACTCACCTGTCTTATATTCATGCTAATAATAAATCTCAGGCCGAGCATGAAACGTATCATTATATTAATAATCACTTTTTGTATTGTTTCGATTTATACCCCTGCATCCCTTGCGGGTAATAACCTGAAAGACCACCCTTCCCCTTATCTGGCCATGCATGGTAATGATCCGGTAAATTGGCAACGTTGGGACAATTCAATCTTTGAGCGTGCAAAGAAAGAGAAGAAACTCATATTTGTATCAATTGGTTATTTTGCCTGCCATTGGTGTCATGTCATGCAGCGTGAGTCATACCAGAATTCCGAGATTGCCAAAATCATGAACCGGGAGTTTATTTCAGTAAAGGTAGATAGAGAGCTAAGGCCGGCTCTGGATGCGCGCTTAATTAATTTTGTTGAGCAGACACGTGGTTATGCAGGGTGGCCGCTCAATGTGTTTATAACACCAGACGGATATCCATTGGTCGGTATTGTATATCTGCCACCAACTGACTTTAAATCATTAATTGAAAATATGGCGCAAACCTGGAAGTCAGACATGGACGGTATGGATGTGATGGCACGTGCTGCAGCTCAGGCAATGAAGAAAGTTGAGGTTTCACAAGGCCCGGTGCTGGACAAAAAAGAGATAGCATACTATCAAAAGCTATTTGCAAAACAAGCCATGCAAAATGCTGATTATTTGCAAGGTGGTTTTGGTGAGCAGAGTAAATTTCCATTGGTGCCACAACTTGACTTGTTGTTACATCTTTATAAAAAAAATCATGATCGGACGCTGGGAGATTTTTTGCAGTTGACGTTTAATAAAATGTCATCACTAGGGTTGTATGATCACCTTAGGGGTGGGTTTTTCCGCTATGTTGTTGATCCTAATTGGCAGATACCACATTTTGAGAAAATGCTGTATGACAATGTGCAGCTGATAAGCCTGTATCTCGAGGCCGGGAAAGTTTTCAAAAATGAGCAATATATTCGTATTGCTATGGAAAGCATCCGATTTTTAAATAATGAATTGATGGATGATTCGGGTGCAATGATTAGTAGTTTATCAGCGATAGATGATAACAATGTAGAAGGTGGTTATTATTTGTGGAGTGATGAAGAGCTTAAGAGCTTGTTAAGCAAGCAAGAACATCAGGTGATTAATTTGTATTGGGGGATGAAACATGCGCCAGAGCTGGAGGCAGGTCATCATCCGAAGCTGGATCAAACTGTCTCGTCGATTGCGAAAGAAATTGGCGTTAAGCAGGTTTTGGTTGAGAAAATAATTTCGTCTGTGAAAATGAAATTAAAAAAACAGCAGTTGAACCGGTCGTTACCTCGTGACACTAAAATACTTGCATCATGGAATGGGCTGGCATTATCTGCGTTGGTGGCAGCGAGTAAACATGACAAGCAATACGCCTTACAGGCGGAAAAAATTAAAACGTTTATATTAACAAAATTATGGAATGGTCAGTCGCTAACGCGAGCCTCGGCGCAGGGTCAGTATCTAGGGAATGCAACATTGGAAGATTATGCTTATGTTGCCCAAGGATTATTTGACTGGGTAAGTTATTCTGGTGACAAGGATGCCTTAGGGCAGGTGTCTAAAATAGTTGCTCAGGCCTGGAAACGTTTTTATGCGGGCGACGGTTGGTTATTGGCTGAAGGCATGATGCCAGGCATTTCTGCCAGAGAGGCTATTATTGCCGACGGGCCAATGCCTTCACCATCGGCAGTATTAATACGTGTCAGTATGAAGCTGGCCAGCATGATGAACGATAAAGGAATGATGGATTTAGCCAAGAGTGCCTTGAACAGAGGTCATGAAACGTTAAAGACAGATAACTTCTGGTACGCAACGCATGTTAAAGCGATGTCTGAGGCCGTGAAATAAGCTTAGTTGAGTATTTGCTGTAAAGCCTCGATATTTCGACTCTCGATGTCAGGCATTTTAATGGTTATAAATTCGAATAGATTCAGTGATTTTGTGCCCAGTATTTGATGCGTTAATCTTGCGTAGGTAATAGTGCCATTGGTATTAATAACCAGTTCAGTGCCCACGTGGTAGATTGCGGCAGGAAGCAGTAATTTAGCGCTAGTCTGTTCAGAATCGTCCGTATCCATGAGCAGGCTGCGCATGTATTCGCCACCTTTTCCAATGCCACTGATTGCCCTGGTAGCTATAGCATGGCATTGATGGGATACCAGCATAATACCAAGTTCTATCGTTTCGTCATCATGGGCGTGTAACCATCTGATTATGCCGGTTGCCCATGACTGGTTATCACGAAAAGACATGAGTTCACCAACACGAACAGGCAGACAGCGATCAGACTGGCAAAAAAGGGATAGGCCGGTTGAGCTTTGATTTTTTATCTCCCATGCGGAGACATTATATTTTTCAGCTTGTCCTGGATTCAGGGTGATTTCATCATGTTCCCGGCTGCTTTTGGCTGAATATATTTTTTCCCATTTATCCAGTGCGCCACTTTCTGCATCAAAATTAGATGATCTGGGTTGATCTATACCAGCTTCAAGACGATGTTCTGCTTCATCAGTACGCCATGGTTCGTAGTCTTTAGGTACGAGAAACAATCCTGATGTTCCCAGTGCTTCACTGGCATAAGTTTTTATTTCGTCGAGCTCCGGGTTAAATGGAACTTTTTTACTGACATGGTAATGCGTGGTGCTTAAGCTGATGATCATGTCTTTGAAGCCTAGTGTAGCCTGGCGTGGCTCAGAACGTTCACGGTCACGCGACCAGCTTTCATATAAACGAAACATAAGATCTCGTTTTAGCCGTATGGCTAAGCTGGACTGATTTAGTTTGATCTGTTGTTCTATTTCATTATCGAGTTTTATAGTGTGTGATCTTAATGCATCAATCAACCTGTCCATATCAAGCACGCGAGGTTCAAATAAATTAGCTTTACGCTCGGTAGAAAGAAAGACGGGTGCGTGATCTGATTTTAAATCAATGGCGAATCCGCTTTCTAGTGCTTCATTTTTTGGATAGGGTTTGATGCTTAATCCCTGCGATAATTTGGTTAGAACGCCAAATACAGTTCGCGCTTCTTCCTGCATCAAATGATAGGGGTTGGATAGTGCTAGCAGTAAGCTGCGTTTGTAGCTAATGGCGATTGTTTCAGTTTGATTATTGTCCAGATCCAGGGGGATAAGAGTATCAAGTAAATATTGTTTAGCAGCTTGTTTATAAAGCAGGTGTAACTCGTTCCAGGTATTAATCGGGACAGGTCGGTAGACGAGATAGCAATCCAGCATAATATATGAAAGTTGCTGCATAGCGTGGTATTGAGCATAAGCAATTAGATTATCTTTATCAGGTTGGATATTTTGTTGTCGGGCACTTTCGATAACAGATTTATAACCAACGCAGAGCATCTGGTTAATTGCTAAGGCGCCATTGTATAACAGTGAGTTTTTGGCGGATAAAGGTAATGTCGCCTGAGCATATTTGGTTCGAAGTGATACAACCAAATCAAAACATACCGGTCGTAAAAGTTCCATTGCCTTGAATCGTTCTGAATAGCTGAGCTCGCATTGGTTGAGCTCAGTTAAATAATCTTGCAGCAGACGATAGCAATGAGCTGGATTAACTAATGGTAATTTATCCAGCCACGCTGAAATATTGCCAGCCTTGGGTTTCGGATCAAGATCGCCCTGTGTCAGATTCTGGTCAGGGATGGTTAAATCAAGCTCATTCATACTGTATTGTATATTATCGATTTGTAAGCGTTATGAACAGGGCGTATTTCTGGTTTAGTGTTACCGGGTTGTTTGCAATCGAGTATGAAGCATACGATAGACGATCGGCACAAGGTAAAGGCTAACTAGTAGAGAAAAACTTAAGCCGGCAATAATAGTAATGGCCAAGGGTTGTAACATTTCAGAGCCTTCGCCGATGCCGATGGCTAGTGGTGTGAGCCCGATAATCGTGGTTAACGACGTCATTAAGATAGGTCGTATGCGTAGCTTGGCAGCTTCTGTTACGGCCTCATCTATTCGGATTCCCTTATGGCGTAAGATTTCTATGTATTCAACCATGACAATAGCGTTATTGACTACAATGCCGGCAAGCATGATCATGCCTAACCACAGAGGCATGGATAGCGGCATGTCTGACCAACTTACGACAATGGCGACTCCTATGGCCGCAAAGGGTACGCTACACAGGATTATAATCGGGTTCAATAGTGATTCGTATTGAACGGCCATAACCACCAACACAAGGAATAAGGCAATCGCAAGTAAAGTCCAGATCGTATTTTGGCTGGATTGCAGGGTTTTTGATATTCCTGAATCATATAATTGATAACCAACAGGTAGGTTCAGATCAGATAGTGCCAGTTTGATGTCTGCTAGCGCTATACCCGTTGTATACCCTTCGGCAATGCTGGCATTGACTTCAATTATGCGGCGTTGATTATCACGTTTGATTTTTGCGGGTGTTTCAATGAGTTCAATGTCGGCCACGTCATTGAGGTAAATTGCGGCCTTGTTATTGCTTGCTCGGCCCAGAAGCAGTGATTCAAGATTACTCAGGTTGGAGGTGTCAAGGTCTGGTAATTTAACGCGAATGTTATAGGATCGATCTCCGTCAATAAAATCGCTTGCAACCAGTCCGCTTACAGCAGTTTTGACAATCCGGCTGATCTGTTCGGTTGTAAAGCCGAGGTTGATAGCACGTTCACGATCAATTTTTATAGATAATTCCTGTCCGGTTTCCTCAGATGAATGATTGATGTTCTTAATGCTTTTAATATTTTTTAATTTATTAACTATGTTATCGCCAATTTCATCGAGTGTATCGAGATCCTGTCCACTAACGCGCAAGCTGATATCATCGCTACCGCTATGGAAACGGGCGCCGGGTATACCAAGCTTATATACTCTGACGCGAACGCCAGGTATATTGTGTTTGTTTAACAATGTCCTGAACTTTATTATCCAGTCCTCACTGCTAATGTCTCGTTGGTTTTTCCGGTCTAACTGGATATCAACGCGAGCGTAGTGACGAGCTTCTATTTCAGTGCGTCCGAAAATAAAACCGCCAGCAATCGAGAACACTGTATTGACGGCTGGCATGCGTTGTATCAGATCTTCAACTTTTGCAAGTGCCTGGTCAGTTACATCGAGTTTGACGCCGGGGTCGGCCTTGACTCGTATGCCAACACGACCGTCATCAATTTTTGGTAGAAAAATTCGGTCTTCACTGTTAAATGAGAAGGCGCTAAATCCCCCGGCAACCAGTAGAGCTAGTATAAAAACGAGCTTGAAAAGGCTGCTTTTTAAAATAAACCGTATGCTGTTTTTATAGTGAGTTTGTATAAAGCTAATAACGCGATCAACGTTGGTTTGTTTATCCAGGTACGCTTTTTCTTTCAATCGGGTTGCCAGTGCCGGTACCAACGTTAATGCAACGATCATGGCAGCGATGATGGCAGCAGTGATAGTAAAAATCAGTTCATGAAAAAAAAGACCAATCAGGCCGCTAATAAACAAGAATGGAATAATGGCAGCTAGATTAGTGCTGGTGGATGCGATAATAGCACTGTTAACCTCCTGGGCTGCATGTGTGCCTGCTTCAAAGCTATCTTCTCCTTCGGTTTGGTGGCGGTAAATATTTTCAAGCATGACGATAGTGCTATCAACTAACATACCGACGCCGACGGCTAATCCGCCGAGTGTCATGATATTCAGGGTCAGGCCACCGAGGTCCATGATTAGAAAGGTAACCGTAATAGCAATCGGTATTGCACTACCAATAATAAGTGTTCGTTTCAGGCTGCCAAGAAAGAGATAGACAACTATCATAGCCAATAATGCGCCGGAAATAGTGGCGATGGCTGCAGCGTTAAGCGAGTTTCTAATGTATACAGACTGGTCGCCAACGATGTTGACTTTGATGTCGTCAGGTAAAATACGTTGATCTTGAAGTTCTTGCAATCGTTGTTTTACGCTATCAACGACACTAACTGAATTTGCATTGGGTTGTTTTTGTATGGAAATTTTAATGCCACTGACACCATTGAGGCGTACCCTGAGTTTTTCATCTTCATGTGTGTCAATAATATTGGCGATATCTTTCAGGTAGATGTATTGGCCATCAGGCAGAGAGATGGGAAGGTTTGCAATATCTTTTACCGATTCCAGTCGAGCTGAAATGCGGCCACTTAATTCTCGTCGTTCAAGTTTGATTCTACCGGCTGGTTCTTCCTGGTTGCCTTTTTGTATGGCACTGACGATATCATCTGTTGTTAAACCCAGGCCGGCGAGACGTTGTTGATCGGGGAGCACCTGTATTTCCCGTATTAAGCCACCTCCAACTTCTGCTGCTGCTATGCCGGGCAGGTTGATAAACCATTTTGCAAAGACATCATCTACCCAGTTGCGCAATGCTATTGGGTCACGTGTACTTGAGCTGACGATGTATTCTGCAACAGGGCGTTGTGACGGGTCTCGTTTAAATATAATGGGTTGATCAATACCCTCAGGCAGGAATCGTTTGGCACGATCCAAACGCGTACTGGCATCACGCAGTGCAACATCAATATCCTTGCCATATTGAAATGAAAGATTAACGCGACTACGACCCTCAGAGCTACTGGATTCGATGTTGATAACATCCTCGGTAATCGCAAGTTGTTCTTCGAGCTGACGTGTAACCTGGTCTTCCATAATCTTGGCGGGTACGCCAGGGTTGATAATACGAACACGTATGTCGGGATAAATAATATTAGGTAGTAAATCAACCGATAGACGATCGAGCGAAAATATACCTAACACCATAACAGCCAGCGTGATCATGATAACCCCAATGGGGTGGCGAATAGACCAGGCTGCGATGCCCCCGCTTCCGGCAGAAATAATTTCCTGAGTTGTGCGACGTGTCATGACCCGAGGTTACTCTTTCGGTTTTTTCTTTGTTGTTGAATTGCCAGTGGTGACTTTCTTGCCGTCTCGTAAGCCGAGAAAACCTTTTGTAATGACCGGTATATTGGCTTCCAGTCCATCAGTAATGCTGACCAGATTGCCATGACGGATGCCCGTTCGAATGTATTTTCTGGTGGCTTTCTGGTTGTTGATCACATAAACATACTCACCTTGATCATCACGACGTAGTGCCGTGAAGGGGATAACAAGATAAGGTTTGGCTGAAGTACTCAGTGTTATACGGCACAGTGTCCCAACTCTGGCGGCATCAGGTATTTTTTCAAATGCAACTTCAACAATCCCCAGGCGTGTATCCGGGTCAATGGTCGGGTATATACGTTTGATGATGCCTTGATATTCATTATTACCCAGCGCATCTATTTTAATCGTCGCAGGGTCGCCCTGTCTCAATAGAGGGATGAGTAGTTCAGATATTTTAACGCGTGAGACAATGGACTGCCGGTCAATAATGCTCATTAAGTGAGTATGGCGAGGTGCAATATCACCAGGTTCAATAAGACGTTCGCTTACGATGCCGCTAAACGGCGCTTTGATGACGGTATAAAGTAATCGCGTTCGTAACAAATCTTCTTCTGCAATCGTAACCCTTACTGCGGTGGCAGTGCGGGCTTTTTCGTCTTCGGCTGCCAGGCGTTTCTTTACCAGAGTATGGATACGTTTAAGGTCTTGTTCAGCTTGTTTGCGTGTAGCCGTGGCTTTATCAAGCTGGGCGCGTAACAGGCTGCCATCGATCGTAATCAAAACATCGCCTTGTTTGAAGGTGTCACCAGGGTAAAAGCGTGCTAGCGTTATTTTCCCTTCTTCCTGATTGAATATTTTAACATGACGTAATACTTCCAGCGTGCCAGTGCGCGTACTGGATGTGCTCAGGGTTTCGATAGTGCTGTTTGTGGTGGCGACCAGGTGCGAGCGTTGTTTACGCTTTTTCTTTTTTTGTTGCTCGCTAGAATCAGTGCATGCCGATAGAGCGAAAGTCAGCGATAGAATACCAATGGCTGGCAACAGCATGCGTGTTTGTCTGATTATAGTAAATGAAGTAATTGTCATATTAGTATTATTGGATCTTGAAAAGCACAGATAGTTCTTAGTATATATTAATTATTTTCTTAAGTTAATGAAATATCGAGAATTATCATAATGAAACGTGGTTGGTTTGAGGCAAAGATTGCTGTTAATTTTATGGCAATTGATTTATGCTTGATAGTCTACGGAGCAGGAGGCTACGCGTTGTTGTACCACCTGAATATTATGATTGAAACGGAGGTTAATCTAATGCGTCTATGCAAAAAAATTATCAAAACCGGGCTGTTACTGGCCTGCCTGAATCCACTTGTAATGCTATCAGCAGCTGATGAGCTGGTGTTTTCCACGGCGCCCACACAGCCACCCGCAGAAACCTTAAAAATGTATCAGCCGATCGTTGATCATCTGGCACGAGTAACAGGTGAAAAAATCGTGCTCAAACCGGCGAAAAACTTTCTTGAATACACAGCAGGGATACAGCAGAAAAAATACGATATTTTATTTGATGGACCGCAATTTGTCGGTTGGCGTATGCAGCAATATGGACATAAGGTCATAGCAAGATTACCCGGACAAATTGTTTTTGTTGTTGTTGCCAGAAAAGATAGTGGCATAACCGATTATAAAAAACTGGTTGGACGTAAGGTTTGTGCATTTGCCTCACCGAATCTCTTAACGCTGGGTTTTCTTAATCAATACCCTAGTCCGGCAAGTCAGCCAATCATGGTGCGTGTAAAATCGTTTAAAGAATCTCTGGATTGCGTTAAAAAAGGTGACGGTATCGCTTCTGTCATGAGGGATAAATTTTGGGAGAAGCGCACGCCAGAACAAAAGCATGGTTTGCAATTGATATACACGACGAAATCGCCATACCCACATCGTGCATTTAGTGTGAGTAAACGGGTTAATCGAAAAACGCGGCTGGCCATATTGAATGCGTTGCTTGATGACGCTGTCTCAGTGCCAGGTGCAGCTGTTTTCAATAAATTTAGAAGCAAGAAATTTATGCCTGCCTCTGCACGGGAGTATAAAGGCATGGGAGCGTTACTAAGCCCGGTTTGGGGGTTTCGAGACTAACGTTATTTAAGGTAGAATCAATTGTCAACGACTTGATGGTGAGGTTTCGCCAGACAAGGTGCAGACTACTTTTTACAATATAAAATAATGGAGTGGTAGAATGTCAGAAACAACACAAATAAAAGAAAGTTCTGAAAGTACAGCGCAGTTGGTTTATATCCTTTATCTAGCAAGTCTGATTGTCGGTATTACCGGTATCGTCGGTGTTATTATGGCTTATATGAACAGGGGTGATGCTCCTGAATGGCTGAAGACACATTATCAGTTACAGATCCGTACATTCTGGATAGGATTCTTATACACGGTTATTAGCGTCTTGTTAATGTTGGTGATAGTAGGCTATCTCATGATTCTGTTTGTCCTCGTCTGGTATATCGTACGATGTGTCAAAGGCATGAAATGCTTGTCGAAGAAAGAAGCCTATCCAAATCCGACAGGTTGGTTGTTTTAAATAATATGGATTTGTTGTGAATTCCACCTCCCGGTAATGATATGGCTATCATCCGGGAGATGGTTTCAGTTTATTATAAATGCGTAATCTTGGCGGTTTGTGTTCCACCTGTATGAATGGCCAATATCCTGCTACCTTTCCTGAAAGTACCGGATTCTATCATCTGGTAAAGGCCGTACATCATCTTGCCGGTATACACATAATCCAGATCAATATCATGCGTGGCCTTGAACCAGCGCATGAAATCAATCAGCTTGTTATTAGTTTTTGCATATCCCCCAAAATGAAAGTCTGAATTGACTTGCCAGTTAATGCGTTTATGTTCACCTGTCGGTAATAAGCGGCTGACTTCTTGCTGACAATAATCTTGACCTTTTAAAATTTGAAAGCCGATTAGTTCTAATTGATATCGATCATATTTTTTTGCGCCATAGATCAAGCCCGCGAGTGTGCCACCTGTTCCACACGCACAAGCCATTACATCATAACTATCATCAATGTCATCCATTATCTCAGCCATACCGTGAACCGCGAGTGCGTTACTACCACCTTCAGGTATTAGATAGAATTCGCCAAATTGTTTATGCAGTACATTAATATATTCAGATTGTTGTTTATTTTTGTAATCTTCTCTGGAAATGAAATGGAGTTGCATGCCATTTTTACGTGCCGTTTCTAACACAGGATTCAGTGGTGTATTTTTAAGCTCGGGTCCTCGAATGACTCCGATGGTCGGGATATTAAAAATCCTGCCAGCAGCTGCCAGTGCTAATATATGATTGGAGTAAGCACCTCCAAAACTCAGTATGGCGGTCGCATTTTGTTTTTGTGCTTCAAGCAGATTGTATTTTAATTTCCTGAGTTTGTTACCCATGATCTCGGGATGATTCAGGTCTTCTCTTTTTATGAAAAGCGATACGTTATGTTGATGTGTTATATCATCCTGCAATGCTTGTATGGGTGCGTTAATATGCTCGAAAATATCCATGTGTGATAGTATATGTGCTATATGAGCAATTGGGTATAGCTAACCAAATGATCCATAAGGCAATAAAGTTTCCTGTTATATTGGTTGTACTGTGTATAGCGTTAATGAGCGTTCCTGGCCTTATGAATGTAAGTGGGCAGTTTCAATTTCCAGGTCAGTTTTTCGCAGCTTTTACTATTTTTTCTTTTGGTCTCCTGGTTATTGTTATGGGTGGTTATTCATTTCGACGTGCAGAAACCACAGTTAATCCAGCAAAACCTGAGCAGGCAAGCCAGCTTGTGACATCGGGTGTATATACAATGTCTCGTAATCCTATGTACATTGGATTTTTAATGTGGTTGATTGCCTATGTTATGTTTTCAGGTTACGCCATTAATTTATTGGTGTTTCCTATATATGTAGTTCTGGTGAACCGACTCTATATAATTCCGGAAGAAAAAGCGCTGGAAAAGATATTTGGAAATGAATTTAAAGAATATAAAAAAAGAGTAAGACGTTGGATATGAAATAATGAAGTATTGCCTGGAGTGCAGAAGCGAGTTAGGCACTAAAAACATCGGTGATATAAAACGGCTAGTCTGTGGCTCGGATTCTTGTAACACTATTTTCTGGGGTAATCCAGTTCCCGTGGTTGCAGCATAGGCAGAATGTAATGGCAAATATATCATTGTGCGTAATAAGACATGGCCGTAAAACATATTTTCAGTTATCACTGGTTTTCTTAAAAAGGGTGAATCGCCTGAAGAAGGGGTGGAGGAATTGGGTTTGGCTGGGCGTATCGTGCAGCACATAGGAAAATATTCATTTAAGGATTAGCGGAATATGATTTTAAGCCACTTTAATATTACTGAAAAATTATTCAGGATTAGAGAAAGCTATGGTCATTCTGTTATCAGAAAGCGAAAGCTTGTAAGTTCAACTATCAGGTATCAATAATTCAATTGAATCTATTTAAAATAAGTTAGTGTAACTGTATTATAATTAATAATAGCACATAATTAATTTGATATGGATTCAGATCAATAAACTACTGAAATTAGGGCTGGGCATAGTATAAAACCTGAACATGACAAGCTTTATTTGCTTTTAATCAGTGTGCATGGCCTGATTCGTGGTCATGATCTAGAGTTGGGGCGTGATGCGGATACTGGTGGTCAAATTAAATATGTAGTTGAGTTGGCTCGGGCTTTGGGTGAACATCCGGATGTTGCCAGAGTCGATCTGGTGACCAGAAGACTAGATGATAAGTCTGTCAGTAGTGATTATTCCAAATACTTGGAGCCGCTGAATAGTAAAGTTAATATTGTTCGTATTGACTGTGCCGACCAGATTTACCTGGCCAAAGAACAACTCTGGGATCATCTCGATATTTTTGCTGATAACCTGCTGAATTATCTTTACAGTAATAATCTCATGCCCCATGTTATTCATAGTCATTATGCCGATGCTGGTTATATCGGTACACTCTTGTCACATCAGTTAAGTGTGCCTCTGGTGCATACCGGGCATTCATTGGGGCGCAGTAAGCGAAAGCATTTATTGGCCAGTGGTGTTAAGGGTGATGTTATAGAAAACAGCTATAACATGTCACGTCGAATCAATGCTGAAGAAATCACTCTGGGTGTTGCTGACAGAGTGATTACCAGTACCCATCAAGAAATTGAAGAGCAATATGGATTATATGACTATTATCAACCGGATCAAATGAGAGTAGTGCCGCCGGGCACAGATTTAACAACATTTCACCCACCTGTGGGTACTGAACCTGAGAGTGATATCGCCCGTGAGATAGACCGTTTTTTCAGGGACTCGGATAAACATATGGTGCTGGCCTTATCCCGGCCGGATCAGAGAAAAAATATTGTCACACTGATTGAAGCCTTTGGTGAATCCCATGCCTTACAGCAGGTAGCCAACCTGGTAATAATCGCAGGTAACCGTGAAGATATTCGGGATATGGATACAGGTGTCCAGGAGGTGCTTACAGATATTTTACTCGCCATTGATCGGTATGATTTATATGGCAAGGTGGCTTATCCCAAACATCATTTGGCAGATGATGTTTCTGTAATTTATCGGCTTGCGACGCTATCTGGTGGTGTGTTTATTAATCCGGCATTAATCGAACCTTTTGGATTAACCTTGATCGAAGCGGCTGCTAGTGGTTTGCCTATAGTGGCAACAGAAGATGGCGGGCCGCTTGATATAGTCGAAAATTGCCGTAACGGTTATCTGGTCGATCCTCTGGACAAGGAATTGATAGCTAAAACATTACTGATGGCTCTTAATGACAAGGCGAAATGGCAGCAGCTGGCAAAAAATGGTATTACCGGTGTCAATAATCATTATTCATGGCAAGGTCATGCTGATAAATATTTGAAGGTAATCAAACCGATTATTGAAAAAACAGAGCCTGTGGTGCGTATGAAGCTCGAGCGCCGTACAAGGCTTTATCGTGATCGCGCCTTGTTCTCAGACTTGGATCAGAGTCTGCTGGGCGACCCGGTCTATTTACCTGAGTTCGCCAGGGTATTGAAAGATAATTCTAGGTGCAGCAGTTTTGGCATTGCCACCGGTCGTCGACTGGATTCGGCGTTGAAACTCATCAGGGCACATAAGATCCCACTTCCCGATGCACTAGTGACAAGTCTGGGTACAGAAATTTATTATGGCTCGAACCTAACTCGCGACACGGCATGGTCCGATCATATTGATTACTTATGGCAGCCAAACAGAGTGCGTAACATTCTTTACGACCTCCCTGGCTTACGCTTGCAACCCAAGGTTGAGCAGAGTCGTTACAAGATCAGTTATTACTATGATGCAGCCTATGCGCCCCCCGTGGATGATGTCAAACATCTGTTATTACAGCATGAGCAAACCGTAAATGTTGTGTTTTCATTTGGTCAATATCTGGACATAATACCAGTAAGAGCATCCAAAGGGCTGGCCTTACGCTGGTACGCGGAGCAATGGGATATTCCGCTGGATCATATTTTGGTGGCAGGTGGTTCAGGCGCCGATGAGGACATGATACGAGGTAATACATTGGCGGTGCTGGTGGCCAATCGCCATAATGAAGAATTGACGGACCTTATTGAACTGGAGCGCGTGTATTTCGCGAAACAGCCCTATGCTGCCGGGATCATGGAAGCGATCGAGCATTACGATTTCTTTCAATCCTGTAAGGTGCCTGATAAGTGAGTCGGTTATTATTATGCACTGATCTCGATCGAACCTTATTACCTAACGGTCCGGAGCCTGAATCTGAACAGGCAAGAAAAATATTCCATGAGTTGGTCACGCATCCGCAGGTGACTTTGGTTTATGTCACGGGCCGTCATCAGCAACTGGTGAAACAGGTTATGGACGATTACCAATTACCGCAACCGGATTATGTGATAGCAGATGTTGGTTCCACGATTTACGAGGTCAGCGGTAGTGGCTGGCATTATCAGGGAGCCTGGGAGGAAGTCATTGATCGTGATTGGCAGGGTAAAAATGCAAATGAGTTACATAGGCTGTTTGGTGATATTAAAGACATACAGCTTCAGGAGCTGAGTAAACAAAATACTCACAAGCTCAGTTATTACGCTCCGCTCAATATCGATTATCAAAAAATCATTTCGACTATGAAGCAGAGACTGGAACAGCGCACGATAAGAGCGAATCTGATCTGGAGTGTCGATCAACAGGCTAATACTGGATTACTGGATGTTTTACCCGCCAGCGCGGGCAAGCGGCAGGCCATTGAATTTTTAATGCAGCAACTTTGTTTTGAATATACCGAAACTGTATTTGCCGGTGACAGCGGCAATGATATTTGTGTTTTGAGTAGTCCGATTCAGTCGGTATTGGTTGCCAATGCCGATGAGGGTGTTCGAGATGAGGCCATCAGGCAGGCACAGGTCAATCATCAGGATGATACTTTATATTTGGCACGGGGTAATTTTATGGGGATGAATGGCAATTACAGTGCAGGTATACTGGAGGGTGTTGCCCATTATATTCCTCAGGCAGAACACTGGTTACGAGGCGAAACATGAGTGATACAAATCTTGTTGTATTTGGCGAGGTATTATTCGACTGCTTTCCGGATGGCAGTCGCGTACTCGGTGGTGCACCATTTAATGTAGCATGGCATTGCCAGGCATTTGGGCTACACCCGTTGTTTATATCCCGTGTGGGAGATGATCCGCTGGGGCGTGAGGTGAGATCAGCTATGTCCGACTGGGGGATGGATACCTCTGGCTTACAACTAGATTCCACTCATGCCACAGGCATTGTGGATATCAGTTTCCATGATGGTGAACCATCCTATAATATTGTCGAAAACAGTGCCTGGGATTTTATTGATCATCAGTCTTTACCGGAAATAGATAAACAGTGCATTCTTTACCATGGCTCCCTTGCCTTGAGGAATTCGGTAGCCGCTGGTAGCCTGACGAATGTGAAACAACAATGCTCCAAATCGATTTTCATTGATATAAATCTTCGCCCGCCCTGGTGGGAGCAGTTAATGATTGAGAAAATTATTCAGAATGGGCAGTGGATAAAACTAAATGTTGATGAGTTGGCTTTGATCGTGCCAGAGGAAGAGGATACAGAGGCCAGAGTTCGTTATTTGTTATCAAATCTGGATGTTGAGTTAATTGTTGTCACTCAAGGCGATGCAGGGGCTATGGCGGCAAGCCACGATGCATGGTGTTCTGTGCACCCGGATAATACCAGTCATGTGGTGGATACTGTCGGTGCCGGTGATGCTTTCAGCAGTGTACTATTATTAGGGCTACACAAAGCCTGGCCATTGCAGGAAATATTGAATCGCGCACAGCAGTTTGCCAGTGCGGTGGTCGGCCAACGCGGAGCCACAATACAGGATAAATCATTTTATAAACCATTTATTAACGCCTGGGGACTAACCTGAATGCGCACATTCAGGTTAAAATAATAAACAGGTGGTAGTTAATAAAAGTCGTAGCTGGATCGATGCAGCAATAAAAACCAATTATTTTGCGAATATAAAACAATGTATGAACAAGTCTCACATTCTTTACTCAATGAAATACTGATCAAGTTAAATCCTGAGATTAAACGAAAGGAGTTGAGGTATTTCTATACTCGACTGGGAGCTAACTTCTACGCAATTTATTCCCTGTTCCATCTGTTATACGGCGATCGTGATGACTTCGAGGAGCAGGCCTTATGTCTTGTGGAGACCATGGCCCGGCAATATATTTCTCGATCCAAGGAGCTCAAAAAAAAGGACATTGAACGCGAAAAAGACCATAACTGGTTTCTAAGTCAGAAATGGGTGGGCATGGCCCTGTATTCAGATGGTTTTGCCGGAAATCTGAATGGACTGAAAGACAAGTTGTCTTATTTCCAGGAACTCGGCGTCAATATGATTCATATCATGCCGATTCTGCAATGTCCTGACGGTAAGAGTGATGGTGGTTACGCGGTCAGTGATTTTCGTCGGGTGGATACACGTATCGGTAATAATGATGATTTGCATGCACTGAGTGAATCACTCAAGAAACGCGACATATTATTAACTATGGATGTGGTGCTCAATCATACCTCCAGCGAACATGACTGGGCAAAACGTGCACGCCAGGGTGAGAGAAAATACCAGGATTATTATTACCTGTTTGATAACCGTGAAGTTCCGGACATGTTTGAAGAAACCATGCCCGAAATATTTCCTGAAACAGCACCTGGAAATTTCACCTGGGATGAGGAAATGAATAAATGGGTGATGACAGTATTTAATAATTACCAGTGGGATCTTAATTACAGCAATCCTGCAGTGTTCATTGAAATGCTCGACATTATCCTGTTTTGGTCTAATCAGGGTGCGGATATAATTCGACTGGATGCAGTGGCTTTTTTATGGAAAAAAATCGGCAGTGTCTGTCAAAATGAACGGGAAGCCCATTTGATACTGCAGTTGATGAAAGACTGTTGCCAGGTGACAGCACCCGGTGTGTTGTTTATTGCGGAAGCCATAGTGGCGCCAGTGGAGATCACCAAATATTTCGGTGAAGACGCCATCAATGCCAAAGAATGTGAAATTGCCTATAACGCGACCTTCATGGCTTTGCTCTGGGATGCCATTGCCACAAAAAATGCCAAATTGCTGTACCAGGGTTTAAGAAGCCTGCCCGACAAGCTGGAACGCGCGACCTGGCTAAACTACGTGCGTTGTCATGATGATATTGGTCTGGGCTTTGATGATGCAGATATTAAGGCTGTGGGTTACGAGCCTGTTGGTCACCGACAATTCCTGATTGATTACTACACAGGTAATTTCAGTGATTCGGATGCCAGGGGTTTGCCCTTTGGTCATAATCATAAAACCGGCGACGCACGAATTTCCGGCTCATTGGCATCACTGGTAGGATTGCAAACAGCGCTTGAATCGGAGGATTCAGGTCGTATTGATAATGCTCTTCAGCACATTTTACTTTTGCACAGTTTGATACTCTCATTTGGCGGTATACCTTTGCTGTATTACGGTGATGAACTGGGTACGTTGAATGATTGCGATTATCTTAACGATGAACATAAGGCTCATGACAGTCGTTGGGCGCACCGCCCTAATTTCGACTGGGACAAAGCCGAGCTCAGGCGTCAGCCGGGCACCATCGAGTTTCAGTTATTCAATGCGTTAAAAAAAATGATTGCAGTACGCAAGGAAATACCTGCATTCGCTGATTTTAATAACCGCGAATTTATACACGTAGAGAATCCACACCTGTTTGTATTTTCACGTTTTAACCTGACTCGTACCGCAGGTGGTGTCCTGGTGGTGGTAAATTTTGATGCAAATCCACAGCATCTGGATATGGATCATCCTCATATTAAAGCTGTACTTGCGCATGGTCATGTCGAGGATCTGATTTCCGGTGACACACCGGCCATGTTTAAAAATCAGCTGGTTATCCCGCCTTATCATTTTTATTGGCTGACTGACCAGCAACGAGGCAGTTAGTATTTTTCAGTACTCATAAGATTAGGGGATACTGTTCATTGCCTCATTTTATTGATTCACGTATTTAATTAAAACTGTTTGAAGTGGTGGAGTCTATTTCAGCAGAGGTCAGGTCAAGTCGTCGTCGTTTAGTAGAAAATTATGACCTGACCCCTGTTTATTAAAAATAACCTTGTGGCTTTAACATGGCTGACCATTCTCTATTGTTATATTTTTTGTGGCCATAAGTACGAGAGCCTGCCCCTCTATGGCTTCTGTTATGTTTCAGGAGATAGATGCGATCACTTGCTTTATTGAGTTTGCGGTGTAATTTACGTTGCTCATATCTATCCAGATAACCATCATGTTTAAATTGATACATCAATCGTGCGATGTGTCGTTGTTGTTTGCGTAGACGTTGGGTTTCTCTTTTAGTGAGCTCACCACTACGGATACCTTGTTTGATTCGTCGATGCTGTTTATCCAGTCGTTGTTCAAATCGATCGTAACGGTAATCATTTTTTCTGTCATGCTGAGCCATGGCTGGCATAGTCAGTATTCCCAGTAATGGCAGTGCCCAAAGTGCAATTCGAATTTTCATGTTGTCGCCCTCTTGTTGTGGATAAATGTAGTTCTGGATTACAACTATAGGGGAGGCAAGCTGAACACAGGCTGAATGGATATCCAGGCTGTATGATGGCTATCACAGAGTGACTGATAAATGAGGGAATAGAGTCAGAAAACAATGTTCTCTAATATTAGACGAAATTATTCTCTGGCCAGGTTTTTGGGTCTAATTAAAAACGCCAAAAAAATTTAATAATATTAATGTGATTAACGATGAACCTGAAAAAACATATAAGGCACAAATTACGATGGCGAGAATTTTGAGGTGTTTTTCTCTATCAAATCAGCTTTTGCATGCAGAGATCCTAGGGGTGATTTTCTGAATTTTCGATTTAACCATCTCGGTGTGGCCAGGGCGCCAGCAACATTCAAAATATCCCATCCGCTCGCGAACTCCATGCCCAGCTCATGTTTAGTTTTGGGGTTTTTTCTAAGTTTACGTACAGTGACCTGGCCAAAGATGACGAAAAATATTGCAGCGATAATGGTAAACAGCGTTGCAATGCCTAGCAATGCAGAAAATAAACTCATTATTTGTTTATCCAGTCCATAATTGCATCATACCAAGAGCCACTATTGTCTTTTACAAGAGAGTTCATCCCTATTGATGCTGCTGCAGCTGTACCAGCCACGGCAAGACCGCCAATTATCAATCCGACCCATCCGACTGGTGTGGCTACGATCAAGAGGCCAAGCGAACTCAGTGCCGCACTGCCCGCACCTACTGTAATAGAACCCGCTGCTACACTGGTTGCAAAACTGGTAGATTCAATAAACATATCACGTTCCCAATTACCATCCGCCTGATCGAGGTCTCGTCCAAAATTAAATCGACCGCCATATAGATTCAGGCTGCCCCTGGATGAGAGCGGGTTCAATGAATATTTATAAGAAACTAAACGAACCCACTGACTTATATCTTGGTCAACGGAAGTAATACTTTGTAATGCCTCAAGAATTTTCTGCCGCCTGGTCGCCCGCTGGGCCTCTAAATGATAAAAAAATCGAATTTGGTATTCAGTAAGGTTAGCGTCGATTTTCTTCCAGGTGCGTAAATCGACGTCCGTGAATTGGTCGAGAACGTATTTAATCTCTGGTGGTTTTTTTGCCGGGGATTTTCTGCCTTGAATCCGCCCCGAAGGAATTGCCGGATTATGTCGACCTTTCTTTACCACTACCGGATTCCTCTCGGGCGTTAACGATAAACTTCAACAGTTTTTTATAGCGCCCAAAGCGAAGCATGTCGCGAGGAGATACGTCACCTAGCATGGGGTTTGGGGTGCTAAACCACAAAGATGTTTTCTCTGGATCGCCTTCAAAAAATTCTGCAACTAATTGACATATGTTGGATATCTGGTTCAGGTGCTCTCTGACTTCTCTCGGTATCTTGTGGTCATAACGTACTGATTGTTTACTGACGCCGGCAATTTTAGATACCGCGTTTTTATCCAGGCCGAGAAAGTCTACAACCTCGCGATAGTTAAGTTCGCCTTCACTGTCGCGAAACGGCAAGTATTCTCTCTGGCTGATATTGCTTATAATGGCTTGGTTATGCATATTGATCAAAACTCCGAATACTAGTATAGCGGTTTATAGTTATATCGACCAGCCTTTTACCATCTTTAAACCACATTATAACCACATATATTATCTAAATTATTATTTAAAATACAGCTAGTTACATAACTTCCTGCAAGATGTTCCATGGATATTTTCTAAAGATTATGTATAGATTGGCCAGGAATACCACGCTAGCTAGTGATCGTACGCTCTTAGTTATGTAGATAGCGTTGGATAACTCCAATATTGATTGGCACTAAAACGGGGGAGGTTTACACATCTACTGGCTACTTACACTACCATTCCCCAGTAATTACCAAAAAAATTACCGATCGGCATGATGAGTTGTTTGAAAGCATTCAATATATTGATGATGCTTGTCAGCTTAATGAGATAAAAGATAAGGCGTTGACAGAAAAGTTACATAATGAAAGAGCAAAATTATTAAGGAAAGGACTTGGTATTGTAGCATTTAATATGCTTGAAGATTTTATTAGAAAGAGGACGCATGAAGTACTAATAAATGTTTCACAAAGTGGCATTCCGTTTGATTATTTATCTAAAAATCTACAAGAAGCAAGCACTTTAGGTCTTTTGCGGTCATTAAGTATGAGGGCTAAAGTTGAAAAAAATAACAATGGAAACTGGGTTGGTTTAATAAGAGATGAAGCATATAAGATATATTCTACTGGTGGAGTTCCGTATGAATTATCAAAATACTCTTTGGGCTGGAGTAATTCAAACGTATCATCTGATAATGTAAAAGAAATACTTTCCGCCATGAATATTAAAAATGGATGGGGTATTCTAAAAACAGTATCAGACGCTATTGGAGGAGGTTTAACAAGTCCTTTAGATTCATATAAAAATGCTGCGTCACGTAGGCACAGCTCAGCCCATTCTCCATCATTTAACTATGAATATACTTTTTTAAATGAAATAGCACATGAAATAAAATCAATAGCAGCAGCATTTGATATATTGTTAACGGCGAAATATAGGCAAATTAATAAATCACCCGCTAAAAGAATTGATCAGCATAATCAGCAGATGCCAATTAATTTTCGTTACCTTGAATTTACATCACAGACTTATCGTGAAAGTACCGTTATTGGTGGTAGGGCTCGAAAGATTTGGCATTCATTATCTGATGCAAAGGGTGTATTGCAACAAAATAATGAAAATAAAGATGAGTTTATTATTATTTTAGATAGCGCAAAACGAATCACTGATTGGTGCATTTGAGGGTAAGACAGAGGCCTAGCACTTAGACAAGACATAAAGAGGTAGGCTAATTGGCAGAGATAACGTGGCCACTTTATGCTTACATGTAACCATAAGCTGGCCGAAATGGCCAAGTTATGCTTTCATGCACATCAGTATATGAATTGTAATAAATTGGTGGGCCTGGAAGGACTCGAACCTTCGACCAATGGATTCACTTGTTCCGGATATTTCTATCAGGAGCGGACTATCTCACCATCCTCAACGCGTTGAAGCTTGTTAGGATGCGGGACGCTCTTGCCTGTTATTAAGGACGCTTGATATTAATCAGTCCCCAGGTAGTCTCTGCACCTTCCGAAGGTGTACCTTCGGCTTGGCTCAGGATTGCCATCAGCACACCGTGTTGTGTCTGCTAAGGTTTCCCTGAATTCATCCCGTTCATTTCATATCTTTCGATATGAACGCACCATTTTGATGAGTCCACTGCTCTAACCAACTGAGCTACAGGCCCGTGAAGTCGGTTATTTTACACAATTTTAATTTATTTCGATAGTTTATTGACGGGAAGTAAGGATTTTTCTATCGGGTGGTGAAGTGTTAGGGGGGTTGTTTGGTAGGAGCGGCCTCATGGCCGCGATTATATCTATCGCGGCCATGAGGCCCGTTTATTTATGTCTACAAGGTATGGCCTGTTACCCGCTCCTACAGTAGGTATTATTCCAGATCCAGGAAGCTACGCAGAGCTTCAGAACGAGAAGGGTGACGCAGTTTGCGCAGGGCCTTGGCTTCGATCTGACGGATACGTTCACGGGTTACGTCGAATTGCTTGCCGACTTCTTCCAGTGTGTGGTCGGTATTCATGTCGATACCGAAACGCATGCGTAGTACTTTTGCTTCGCGTGGTGTCAGGCCGGTGAGGACGTAGTGTGTCGCTTCACGCAGGCCTTCGGAGTTGGCCGAGTCTGAAGGAGACAATACGTTGCCATCTTCGATGAAATCACCCAGATGTGAATCTTCATCATCACCGATAGGGGTTTCCATTGAGATAGGCTCTTTGGCAATCTTGAGTACCTTACGGATTTTGTCTTCGGGCATTTCCATGCGTACAGCCAATTCTTCCGGAGTAGGTTCGCGTCCCATTTCCTGAAGCATTTGACGAGCGATACGATTGAGTTTGTTGATGGTTTCAATCATGTGTACCGGTATACGAATCGTGCGTGCCTGGTCGGCAATTGATCGTGTGATCGCCTGGCGAATCCACCATGTGGCATAGGTTGAGAATTTATAACCGCGGCGATATTCGAATTTGTCTACGGCTTTCATGAGGCCGATGTTGCCTTCCTGGATCAGGTCGAGGAATTGCAGGCCACGGTTGGTGTATTTTTTCGCGATAGAGATAACCAGTCGCAGGTTAGCTTCAACCATTTCTTTTTTCGCGCGGCGTGATTTGGCTTCGCCAATCGACATGCGACGATTGATATCTTTAATTTCTTTGATGCGTAGTCCGGCTACATCCTGAATGATCAGTAATTTTTTCTGCGCCTTACGGATTTCTACGGCATATTCTTCAAGCACCGGCGAATACTTCTGTCCGGCCTGGATTTGCTGGTCTAACCAGTTGAGGTCAGTTTCATTGTCCGGGAATGAAGTAATGAAATCCTTTCGTGGCATGTGTGCTTTTTGTACACAGATATCCATGATGATGCGTTCGTGTAAACGAATACGGCTGATTATGTCACGTAGTGCATTTAATAATTTATCGACAATCTTGGGAGCGAGTTTAAACTCCATGAAGGCTTCAATAACCTTGGCATATTGTTTTTGTGCGTTCGCATGGTGCGAGCCATGTTTGTCAGCAAGAGTCTGGTATTTGTTGTAGATTTTATTCAGATTTGAAATGCGTTCAGCCACTTCTTCCGGATCAGGCCCGGTATCAACTACCTCTTCCTCATCATCTTTATCTGCTGGAGTCTGGTTGGCAGTTGGTGGTGTGAAATCTTCTTCTTCATCCGGGTCAACAAAACCGGAAAGCAGATCGGTTAAGCGACCTTCTTCAGCAACGATGTGTTCATGAGTATCAAGAATAAATGTAATTGTGCTTGGGTAATGCGCAAGCGCCTCAAGTACCTGTTTTTGTCCCGCTTCAATGCGTTTGGCGATTTTGATTTCGCCTTCGCGTGTTAATAATTCTACCGTGCCCATTTCTCGCATGTACATACGTACAGGGTCTGTGGTTCGACCCAGGTCACCTTCTACTGACGCCAGTGCAGCAGCAGCTTCTTCAGCCGCATCTTCATCGGTGTCTGTCTTTTGTTGCATGAGAAGTGTGTCGGCATCCGGTGCTGTTTCATGCACGGAAATACCCATTTCGGTAATCACGCTAATGATTTCTTCGATTTGTTCAGGATCGACAATTTCATTAGGTAAGTGGTCATTGACTTCACTGTATGTCAGAAAGCCTTTTTCCTTACCTTTGGCAATAAGTAGTCGTAATTGTGACTGCTTATCTTTTGGTATATCGGCAATTTCTTTGATTGGATCCTGATTCATTTCGCTCACGGGTAATTTGCGTCTCAAAGCTAGGGGGCAGCAAAGTGCCATTAATTAAAGTAATCAAACAGTGTAATATAAGTAGTCAGTAATATCCAGCTAATAATTATTTTAGCTAATGTCCAAAATCGTCATTAAGTAATTGATTCCATTCTATTAACTCGTGTTCATCGAGGCCTGTGGTCGCCAGTTTTTCCTGTAAACTATCCCAGCGCTGGGTCTTGAGCTGTTTACCCAGGTGACTGATGATGTCATTTAGCTCATGTGCCAGTGATTCATCATCGCCTGGCAATTGATTTTCTGCCAGTTTTAGCAGGTGCGGACCTTCAGGTTTGTCGCGCCAGCGTTCTAGTATAGCTGCTGTATTAAGATTGGGCTCGTTGGCCAGAATTTCAAGTAATTCAAACAAAAGTCGCCCGCCCTGCAGATCGGTATTTTTCAGGAATTGGAAGTCCTGAATACCTGATGTCAATTGTGGGTTGTGTAAAATCAGGTTGATCGCCTGTCGGATCGGTGTTCGTTTTCCTTTAGCTGCTGGCGCGGGTTTGCGAGCCTGGGTCGAGGTTTGCGGTTGTAATCCGGTTTCGATCAGATTTTCAAGTTGTTGAGTACGCATATTTACCATAGATGCCAGTTGGTTAAACATCATGTGGCGAAATACCTTGTCCGGGATATTTTGCAGGTAGGGTTTGACCAGTTTTACCAGCCTGGCCCGACCGTCGGGTATCTTCAGATCTACCTGTTCGGCAAAATGTTCGAGTAAATATTTCGACAGGGGAGTTGCCTGATCAACGCGTTGTTCAAAAGCAGCCTGTCCTTCCTGACGAATCATGCTGTCAGGGTCTTCGCCTTCGGGTAGAAACAAGAAACCGGCCTCACGGCCTTCATGCATATTCGGCAGTGCATTTTCGAGTGCGCGCCATGCAGCTTCCCTGCCAGCACGATCACCATCGAAACAGAAAACAACGCGGGGTACGACCCGGTATAGTGTTTCCAGGTGGTCTTTCGTTGTTGCCGTACCCAGTGTCGCAACGGCATAACGCACACCAAATTGAGCCAGTGCCAGTACATCCATATAACCTTCGACAACAAGAATCTTTTCCGGGTTCCGGATTGTCTTGCGTAACTCATATAGGCCGTATAACTCACGGCCTTTATGAAAGATGGGCGTTTCGGGAGAGTTCAGGTATTTGGGGCCATGAGCGTCTTCGCTCTGCAATATTCGACCGCCAAAAGCGATTACACGGCCGCGGCGGTCAGTGATGGGAATCATAATTCGTTCACGAAAACGGTCGTAATATCCCTGATTATTGTCTTTTTCAATCACGAGCCCGGCACGATGTAGTTGCTGCAGGTCTTTGGGATCTTTACCCAGTTTCTGGATCAGGCTGTCCCAGCCGGGTGGTGCATAACCGACACCAAATTCGGCGGCAATCTCGCCACTCATGCCGCGTTGTTTCAGGTAGGCGACAGCTTGTTCTGCCTGCGGGTGTGAGCGTAATTGTTGTTTGTAAAATGCGTGTGCGCGTAACATGATTTCATATAGATTATCTTCACGAGGTGTTATTGGTGTGCTGCCTTGTTCACGTTCAACCTCCAGCCCGGCCTGTTGGGCCAGATCTTCAATGGCGTCAACGAAATTCATGTGTTCATATTCCATAAGGAAGCTGATTGCCGTGCCATGAGCGCCACAGCCAAAGCAATGATAAAACTGTTTGGTCTGGCTCACTGTAAATGAAGGTGATTTTTCAGTATGAAAAGGGCAGCAGGCTTTGTAGTTACTTCCCGCTTTTTTTAGAGGTACGCGTGAATCAATAACATCAACCACATCAATGCGGTTGAGCAATTCATCGATAAAGGATTGTGGGATGCGTCCGGCCATTAGGTCAGATTAAAGGGTCAGGTGAAAAGGTACAAGAGGGAAGCGAACCTGCAGTAGGCAGAAACAGATTTCAGGCGTTTAATTTTGCCTTGATCTGGCCACTTACCTTGCCCATATCGGCACGGCCCTGCATTTTCGGCTTGAGAATACCCATAACCTTACCCATGTCCTTGATGCTGCTTGCGCCTGTTTCACTAATGGCGTCGCTGATCATGGTGGCAATTTCATCATCGCTGAGTGCGGCAGGTAAAAATTCCTGAATAATCGCTAGTTCGGCTTTTTCAACATCAGCAAGATCTTGTCGTTCGGCTTTTTCATATTGCGTAATCGATTCGCGGCGTTGTTTGCACATTTTGTCGAGGCAGGCAAGAATCCTGTCATCGTCCAGTGCATCAATACGCTCATCAACTTCGATTTGCTTGATGGCAGCCTGAATAAGACGAATAGTGCCCAGACGCACTTTGTTGCCAGAGCGCATGGAATCTTTCATATCGTCGGTGATTTGCTGTTTTAGTGACATGTTGTCCGGTCTGATAGTCTAAAAGGTAAAACCTGTTAAGACTATCAGGCAATAGCTTTAGTACATTCGGACTCGGCGAGAATTGGATCGATACATCTTCTTTTGATGTCTTTTAACAGCGGCGGCTTGTTTACGCTTGCGTTCAGCTGTTGGCTTCTCATAGAATTCACGACGGCGAACTTCTGAAAGAACACCTGCTTTTTCACAGGCACGCTTGAAGCGACGCAGTGCGATGTCAAATGGCTCGTTGTCACGTACTCGTACGTTTGGCATATACTTTATTACCTTAAGTGATACAGTTGAAAAATCTGACCAAAGTGATCAGAGCAGGCAATTCTACAGTTACAATAGGCAAAAATCAAAGCTGTTTTAGCAGAAAAGGTAAAATCAATAACAATTATGCGTGTTCTAGGAATTGAATCATCATGTGACGAGACCGGTGTGGCGGTCTATGACAGCGAAAAGGGCTTGCTTGGCCATGTATTGTATAGTCAGGTAAAACTGCATGCTGAGTATGGTGGCGTGGTGCCTGAGCTGGCATCCAGGGACCATGTCCGCAAGACTATCCCATTGATAAATAAAGTATTAACGGATACAGGTCTGAGGTTGGGTGATATCGATGGTATTGCCTATACGGCCGGTCCGGGCCTGGTGGGTGCGCTGTTGGTCGGGGCATCGATCGGTCGTTCACTCGCATGGACACTGAAAAAGCCGGCGATATCGGTGCACCATATGGAAGGTCATTTGCTCGCGCCGATGCTGGAAGAAAATTCACCGGAACTCCCATTTATAGCCTTGTTAGTGTCAGGCGGACATACCATGTTGATCAAAGTATCTGCAATTGGTGACTATGAGCTGCTCGGCGACACGGTTGATGATGCTGTCGGTGAGGCATTTGATAAAACGGCCAAGATAATGGGGCTGGATTACCCGGGAGGCCCCGAGTTGGCCAGGTTGGCTTTGAAAGGACAAGCCGGTGTCTATCGATTTCCACGCCCTATGACTGACAGGCCTGGTTTGGATTTCAGCTTCAGTGGCCTGAAGACCTTTGCTCTGAATACTTATAATAGGTCGACTAAAACCGATCAGGACAAGGCAAATGTTGCCTATGCTTTTCAGGAAGCGGTGGTTGAAACCCTGGCAATCAAATGTCGTCGAGCGTTAAAACAAACCGGGTTGAGCAGACTGGTTGTTGCCGGTGGTGTTAGCGCTAACCTTCGTTTGCGTGAACGCCTGGCGACCCTGGTCGAAAAAGAACGCGGTGAAGTCTATTATCCGCGTCTTGAGTTTTGTACTGATAATGGCGCGATGATAGCGTTTGCAGGCTGTTTGCGACTACAAGCTGGCCAGCAGGTGTCAACGGCTATCGAGGCCAGGCCCAGGTGGAAACTGGAGGATCTGGAGCCTGTTTAGTCTTCGGTGCCTTCAATTAGTTTACGGATATTGCTGCGGTGACGCCAGAATAATAGTACGGATATAGCGATAACAAGCGTTAAAAAATACGGCTGTTCAGGTTCGAGT